>OJOE01000024.1_pt1 | contig 140122 bp, 150 predicted proteins | sample 1598191 | NCBI WGS metagenome assembly OJOE01 (sample SAMN03922463, study PRJEB24848) | human gut metagenome | isolation source: stool sample | host: Homo sapiens | place: Germany | collected 2009-11
AAGAACTTTTATAAATCAAGTAGTACTTACCTTGCGTTTAGTTTTTCATTTAAACCGAATTTTTGTTCGAAGTTACTGTTCAGTCCCTAGCCAGAAGCCCTCTCTCGTAACCATATTTTATTTATAAAAACATCTATAATCCTTAAACAAAAAATCGCTCAAACTCACGGTCTAAGCGATTTTTCTATTCGGGAATTGGTTTAGTTCCCCATCTTTATATAAGCTCTACTCAAGCTTGAATTTGCCGACTTCCTTTGCCAGATCCTCTGCGATGCCATTGTTGTCGGAAGCCTCGCTTTGGATATCATTGACGTTACCGGTAAGCTGTACGGAAGACTCGGAAACTCCCGCAATGCCCTTGGCACTCTCTTCCACGGCAATGTTGACCGCGGAAATGGATTCACGGATGCCATCCATCGTGCTGCGAAGTTCTTCCGCAGTCTGCGCGAACTGCTCCATCATTGCACGCATTGCATTCGCATCGGTCGCATAATTTTCACTCGTTGCAACAAGACCTCCGAAGCCTTCCTCTGTGGAATTGCGGACAAATTCGATCATCTGCTGCGATCCCTCTGCCAGTTCATCCACTGCCTGAATGACCTCTGCACTCACCTGGCGGATTTTTGCTGCGGCATCCGCAGAATTACCTGCCAGCTTTCCGATCTCATCCGCAACCACCGCAAAGCCGCGTCCTGCTTCCCCTGCGCGTGCCGCTTCAATACTTGCATTCAGCGCAAGAAGATTGGTCTGTTCCGTAATCTCGATAATGTTGGAAGTTAGAATCTCGATCTGTTCCACCGATTTGGACTTTGCAATCTTCTCATTTAAAGAATCCGCCATCTTCTCGGTCTCAATGTTTGCTTTCTTCTCTCCCTCCGCTGCTGCATCATTCGCCCCGGAAGCACGGCTCTCCATCTCCTGAGAAGAGACTTTTCCGGCATCCGCATTGCCTGCAATACGCTCTACCGATGAATAGATTTCGTCAATTGCCTCCGTGATCTGATTGAGTGAAGAAGTCGTTTCCTCCATCGCCGCACTCATCTCCTGCATCGTTGCCGACACATCGGTAATGCTTTCATCCGCAGAGCTCAGATGATCCACCATTTTGCGGGAAGAAGACATAAGCCGCATGGATCCGGACGAAATTCCGATCATAATCTTGCGGATATACGCTAACAACTCATTCACATTGCCCGCAATCAGTTCCAGCTCATCCCCGCTTCTGACATCCAGTTTCTGTGTCAGGTCACCCTCATTATGTACCAGATCATAAATCTTCGCATTTACCTGCATCAGTCCCTTTGTAATCCTGCTAACGATAATCGTCAGAATCAGGATTGCCAGAATCAGACAGATGCCTCCGATCTGTAACGTCTGGACAACTGCCTTCTGTAATTCTGCTGTAATCGATGACGCATCATAATCGCATCCAAGTATTGCAACAACCTTGCCTGCATTGTCCTCAATAGGCTTGTATACCGTAATCAGATCTCCGTCTTCTGTATGGTCGATGTAATCCTGAATGTATTCCTTTCCACCGAACACCGGCTCCAGTTCCGCGTATGAATCCGCAAATTCATCACCGACTTTTGCCGCATCCTCGTCCGAATCCACACCATAATACACTTTCTTTCCGTCCGTATACAATGTGTATAAAAAAGCAATTCCGCATGCTTTTTGCTTTTTTCTGAGATCTCCTTGCAGATTCTGATAGACCTGCGTACCTTCCGATCCTACCGTCACTTTGTATACCAGATTGGCATCCAGCGAATCCGCAACGATCGTTGCCGCCATGTCTGCTTCCTCAACGCCCATCCTCACCATGCTTTTCTCAAAACGCGTGTAGGAATTGTATCCCATCAAACCACAGACGAGTACAACGATTATGATTGACGGAATCAGTATCTTCGCGCGTATTGTGAGTCTCCTTGTACGAATTTTGCCTTTGTTCATTTCAACGCTTCTCCTTATGTCTACATTATATGGCACAAGTATAACACATTATCGAACGATGGGCAACGGGCGTGTTCGTCAATTATTATCGAATAGGAATCGTGACGGAATCCTTTGCCTTTTTCCATACGATCACTGAATGGTAACTGTTCGAAGCTTTGTTTTTTCACAGATTTGTAGTATAATACCTACCATGAAATTACAAAAATTATACAGCAAGGTCCGTCAGGCACTTGACGACTACAATATGATAACTGAAAATGACAAAATCGCCATCGGTGTCTCAGGCGGAAAGGATTCTCTTACGCTGCTCTATGCGCTTTCCGGCATCAGAAGCTTTTATCCTGTGCCCTTTGAGCTTGTAGCGATAGCGGTTGACCTGGGATATGAGGATTTTGATTTGTCTCCGGTGAAGGCGCTGTGTGATGAGCTCTCTGTTGAGTTTTATGTGGTGAAAACTGATATTGGAAGAATATCTCTTGAGAAATCTAAGAATCAGGCTAGTCCCTGCTCATGGTGTGCAAAGCTTAGAAAGGGAGCTTTGAATGATTTTGCGCTGTCTGTCGGCTGCAACAAAATCGCATATGCACACCATATGGATGATATTATAGAGACTATGTTTCTTTCCCTGCTATATGAGGGACAGTTTTATTCTTTCGCGCCTGTTACACAGCTGGACGGCAGTGGGCTTGCCATCATCCGTCCGCTTATGTATGTCGGCGAGTCTGATGTGAAGGGCTTTAAGAATAAATACAATCTGCCGGTGTGCAAGAATCCATGCCCTTACGACGGCCACACACGGCGCGAATATGTAAAGCAGCTTGTCAGACAGCTCAATATGGAAAATCCGGGTGTCAAGAAGAGACTGTTTTCTGCTATTCAAAACGGCAATATCGATGATTGGGTGAAATGCACTAAGCCTTCCGATGCTTCATAGAGCGCTTTTTCTCATACATCCTTGAATCAGCCTCACGGATTATCTCATTAATATCCTTTGTGCTGTTATCGTTTTTCACAGCATATCCCATGGCAGCTGTGATAGGCACTATATTATTTCCATCAGTGATACATCCGAGATTATCCATCATTTTTTTACTTGCATTCATGAATACGGTCTCGATATCCGGTTTTGTCGAGATAAATACGAATTCATCACCACCGACTCGGTAACACTGTCCGTATTTTCCAAGAGAAGCACTCATCACATCTGCAACGCGTTTTATCATCTCATCACCCTTCTGATGTCCCATTGTATCATTTACCTTTTTCAGATTGTTTACATCATAAATCGCAATCAGCATGTATGGGTTTTCATCATCTTCAAGCTCCTTGACCTTTTCCATATATGAGGTACGATTGAGTAAATCAGTTAATCCGTCATGATAAGCAAGCCTGCTAAGCAACTCATTTTTGATATTGCGCTGATAAGAGGCGAGGAACTTTTTTATAATCTGGACTATTTCCATGAAAAAGAATATCAATATGCCGAGTCTGATAAAATAGCTTGTTTCTCGTCCAGTGCCTCGCCATAGAATTATGATATCCGTCATAGCCATAAAGCTTAAAACAATACAGCCTATATTGTGATATATATTCTCTTTTGGTGCCTTTACAATGCCCTTTATCGTCGAAACAAGAATAAAGAGCATCGAAATTGCAAATACAACATGTACCAGAAAAAGTGTCTCATGATAATCCATGATTTCGGTTATTTCACCGATAAAGCAGCCTGCAAATGCTATCTCGCCAATTACGCATAGTATCGCGCTTATACGTTTACTATAGCTTTCATACATCTGACTTAAAAATATTAAAAACGGTAGAATAGAAAGCCTCAGGGTTGTTTCTGCTATCACATGATATATATGGGCATCTCCAAAAACAAGCTGTAGATATCGTCCGTCTGTTGTAAGATATAAGCCTGATACAAATGCTGTAACACCAAGATTCAAAAACTCAATGCCTACTATCTTTTGCCTTGTAAGAGGAATAAATAGTAAAAGCATTACAACACCCAGTACCATAATAATAAAGCTGATACAGAAAGAATTGAATCTTTTTTGTTGTTGAAATTGTATGATATCAGAAATATCGCCTATGTACATTTCATCAAGCTTTGCACTGTCGTCATCTTTATATGGATTTTCAATTTCAATCTCCAGTAGCTTGCCATCACTTTTTGCAGGGATAAGTACATTTACAAAAAGAGCCCCGGGTGTCTTTCCAAAAAACTGTGAACAGAAATGATTGTTCCTGTATTGGCATACCCCATCTATGAACACCTTGATATTTGATGTTTTTGCAAAGAAAAACAATGTTTTATTACAATCAGCTGCCGTTATAGTACGATGGATTACTGTAGTGCCGGATAAATGGTTTAGTGAAGCCTCAGACTCCTCGCAATTTAACCATCCTGTTGAAAAATCAGAATATGTATCCGTCGTCTTTGGCTCATGATTACTCATCGGAGCTACTGCACTTATTATCACCATTAAAGCAGCAAAAATCAGTATAAAATATATAACTACAGGAAGCCTGTTTATTATAATATCTTTTTTTAATGATTTTTCCATAAAAATGCCTTTCATACTTATATCTTTTACAGCTTGTCCGAATCCAGTACAATCGTAAATGGCCCGTCATTCTCAAGCTCTATCTTCATATCGGCTCCAAACACCCCTCTTTGTACTCCGGGAACTGCCTTATCACACTCGCTGATGCAGTATTCATAAAGCTCGTTTGCCATATCAGGACTTCCTGCCTCCACAAATGAAGGACGATTGCCTTTCTTACAATTTGCATAAAGCGTAAACTGCGATATGAGCAAAAGCTTTCCGTCTACATCATTTATCGAAAGATTTGTCTTGTCATTCTCATCGGCAAAAATTCTCATGTTTATAAGCTTTTTGATCATTTTATCAGCAATCTCTTTAGTGTCTGTCTCTGCTATGCCTATCAAAACGCACAGTCCCTTTTCTATGCTGCCGGTTATATTTCCATCTATAGTGCACTTTGCATGGTTTACACGCTGTATTACAAATCTCATTATTATGTTGTCTCCTCAAATATGTTATTTACATGTTATAAATTGGATATAATTATTTTGTTACAATTTATGTGACATATAGTTTTACTACCATTTTTATCCAACAATTTGCATATTATTTTAAACCATATTTATAAAATAAACAAGTCTGTCTGTGACTTTGCCCACATAGTTTCAGTCAAAAACATATGAACACCGCAATCCCTAAAGTGTATTTATTAGGCAATTTGTATTCATTTATAAGCTTTCGTGTACATTTATGAATTATATTGTCAAGCGACGTATTACTGTGTTAGAATTATAAATATAAAATTTTTACGAACCATTTTTTGAGTAAAGGAGGATATTTATGAACTACAATATTGAGGGAGAGCCATTACCGGTTGTGATCTGCAACCTTGAGGCAAACGAAACTATGATTACCGAAAAAGGTGCCATGTCATGGATGACTCCAAACATGAAGATGGAGACTACATCAAATGGAGGCATCGGCAAAATGTTTGGCCGTGCATTTTCAGGTGAGAGTATGTTCCAAAATCGCTACACATCTATGGGTGGTCCGGGAATGATAGCATTTGCATCATGCTTTCCAGGATGCATCAGACCCTTCCAGATTGCACCGGGACAGGAGATAATTGCCCAGAAATCAGCATTTCTTGCTTCAACCTCCGGAGTTGAGCTGTCCGTATTTTTCCAAAAAAGAATAGGAGCAGGTTTCTTCGGCGGTGAGGGCTTTATCATGCAGCGTCTGTCGGGAAACGGATTGGCATTTTTAGAATTTGACGGCCACATAAAGGAATACGAGCTTGCACCCGGTCAGCAGCTGGTGATTGATACCGGATACTTAGCCGCTATGACAGGAAGCTGTCAGCTCGAAATTCAGACTGTTCCGGGTATCAAAAATGTGGTATTCGGCGGTGAAGGATTATTCAACACCGTTGTCACCGGACCTGGCCGTGTATGGCTCCAGAGTATGCCGGTTTCTCAGCTTGCAGGTGCAATCAGACCTTTTATTCCAACCGGCAACTAGGATACTTTCCTAACCAATTTACAGCTGGGTTACAATCTAAGTTATAAGAAAACAATAATCTATCAAATAAAACAGGACTGTCTGGTATCATATCAACAATCAGGCAGTCCTGTTTTACACTTTGTACTAAATTCTATGGTTTTATATTTTATCTATGCCATACCATTTGCAGTTTTGTACTTCCATAGCATCTCAGCATGATTCTGCTCTTCTATCTGTATATCTGCCAATAGCTTTCTGATATCCGAATTTCCAAATACAAATACATCGGAATTGTACTCGCCGGATACTAGCTTTTCTGTTCCTATACAGTCTGTAGCCAGATAACAGTCAGCTTTCTTGTCCTCAGAATTGCCAAGCGAATCGTATGTTGCAGCAGGGTTATAATTCTTCCCCTTAGAATCATTGCAGTCAACTGACGGAACCTTTCCCTTAATCACCTGATCCAAAGAGTCAAAATGCTTTTGCTCATCCCTTGCTATTTCTTCAAAAAGCTCCTTAAGCACCGGATCCTTAGCCTGATTGCTGTATTTGGTATACTTCTCTATGCATGCCTGTTCCTGTGTTTTTAAATCTTCAATAGCGTTTGTTTCTTTTTCTGTTAGAATCATTTGATAGACACCTCCTGTCAGCATTATTATGTACAAAGGTGTAAATTATATTTATGATTGCCACAATTTTAATTAAAAAAGTCTCTAACCGAAATCGCAATTAAAAATAAGATACATAAAATAATTACTCACAGCACATGCTAAACTCATACTTAGGATGAAAAATAACAGTAACTATTCCGCATATTCAGGATAGCTGCAAATAAAAATTAAATTAAAACATCAAATAAACAAAAAACAAATAACCAAGCATCAATCAGGAGGACTATTCATGAATAATACAGGGATATATAATGCCAATACACATAATACCGACCAGAATATCTACAGCCGGCAAAACTTTAAACAGTATCATACCAATAAATCCAGCATATGCGGCATATCAGATGATAAAACTGACTGCAGCCGCCAAAGTGCCTTCTGCGATAGCACAAACTATGCGGATTTACCACTCGGATGCGTATGCGAAGGAACTGAAGTTAGAAACAGTGCTGACGAAAATGTCAAAATTTACAATATAAAGCACTCTCATCAGCCTATTTAGCCAGCTCCCAAAATGCCACTGCACTGGCAGCAGCCACATTTAGAGAATCGACGCCATGTGACATTGGTATCTTTACAGTGTAGTCACAGGAGTCTATAGTCTGCTCATGAAGACCATCTCCCTCAGTACCAAGCACTATTGCAAGTCTTTCCTCTGAGTGAAGCACAGTGTCATCTATACTCACGGAATCATCAGTCAGCGCCATAGCACAGGTCTTAAATCCAAGCTTATGAAGCACATCAATATTATATTTATAAACACTGCTATTTCGGTCGCTGCAATTTTGGTCACGGCTATCACACTTATCATGCAATGAAGCATCTGAAAAAGTGTTGTCACTGCCGACATTGTACTTGGGAAAATATGCCCATGGCACCTGAAACACAGTTCCCATACTAACCCTTATCGCACGCCTGTACAAAGGGTTGCTGCAGGCAGGAGTGAGCAGCACCGCATCCATATGCAGTGCTGCCGCTGACCTGAATATAGCTCCGACATTGGTTGGATTTACCACATCCTCAAGCACCGCAACTCTTCTTGCGCCCCTGCACACCTCTTCGACGGACCTTGGCTTCGGCCTGTACATAGCACAGAGTGTGCCTCTTGTCAAAGCAAAGCCAGTCAGCTTTGTGAGCAAATCAAATGAGGCAGTATATACAGGTATATTCTGACATCTTTCGATAATGCCTCTTGCCTCGCCATTTACATGCTTTGTCTCCATCAGAAGAGAAACCGGTTCACATCCCGCATCAAGTGCCCTCTCTATTACCTTTGGACTTTCAGCTATAAACATTCCCTCTTTTGGATTAGCTCTGTTTAAAAGCTGATTCTCCGTCAATCTGGCATACACATCCAGATTGGGGTCCATAAAATCTGTAATTGTGATTATATTATCAGACATATAATCAATCCTCCCTCAGATGTACTACCCTGGCTGCCGCACGACGCCTGCTGTCCTCCTGGGCTGCATAATGCTTACGTGTGGTATTTACATCCTTGTGCCCTAGAACATCCGCCACAAGATAGATATCACCTGTTTCCTGATAAAGTGTGGTGCCATATGTACTACGAAGCTTATGAGGAGTAATATTCTTAACGGTTGTTACGAGTCTCGAATACTTTTTTACCAGATTCTCAACAGAGCGTACAGATATACGCTTCCTCTGTAAAGAGAGAAAAAGCGCATTAGCATGTCCCTCGGCAGGTGTAATTATGCTTCTCTCCTCCCAGTACGAAAGAAGTGCATCACGTACCTCATCACCAAAATAAACAATCACATCAGCACCACCCTTTCGGTGCACCTTGATTCCGTTGTTTTTGAAATCTACATCATCCATATCCAGCCCCACGCACTCAGATACACGGATACCTGTTCCAAGAAGCAGTGTCATAAGTGCAAGGTCACGAACCTTTGTTTTCTCATGGAAACGCTGCTGGTTCTTGGACAGACTGTCTCCTGACTCAACCTCATCGAGAAGCTGTGCGACCTCATCAGTATCAAGACGGATGATATTCTTCTCATGTATTTTGGGAAGGGTTACCTTGCTCGCAGGATTGGTATCTATAAACTCTTTCCTGAAATAAAAATTATAAAAAGTGCGCAGTGATGCAAGCTTTCGCTTAATGCCTCTCTCGTCATTGGTGTGTACGACGCCATCCTTCTCATAATACTTTAGATAAAACAGATATTCCTCAATATCTGAAGGACTGATCTGATCTAACAGAGATATAGGGTAATCCCTTATATCATATTTCTTAAGCGATGGATTGGCACTCTTCATGTACTCGAAAAAGGTCTGTAGATCATATGCATACGCTATCTTGGTTCTTGAGGACTTATCCGCATCTATTCCGATAAAAAAATCCATACAGAACTTCGGAAGCTTCTGTATCATGTCTCTGAGCTTTAATTCATTTTTTATATTTACGTCTTCGTAATAAGCTTTGTCTTTCATAATAATACTATATAATAATCAAAGTTGACTCTAACCAAGTATTTCTTTGATTTTCTCCTCTATACGCTCCTTGACCAGTACAGCTATATCCTTCGTCTTCATGTCCTTGTACTCATCATACTCAATAGGCTTTAAATAGTGAACCTGCGTTGTAACAGGGCCGAAATGAAAGCTGTTGAACACCTTATATGAATCTATAAGAGCTATCGGAATAATAGGAACATGTGATTTCAATGCAATCTTAAAGCTACCTGCTTTAAAATCCTGCACTTTATTCTTATTATTGAACTTATAGCCACCCTCCGGAAACAAGACATATCTCTTGCCGTTTTTCACATCCTTAGCTACCTCATTGATTATAGTAAGCCCCTGCCTTGGATTATCTTTTTCTAAACGCTTTGCCTGAACCAGATCCACAAATTCCCTGACAAGCATTGTATGCGACTTCTGCTTATCCATAACAAACGACAGTACCTTGTCATGTGTAGTAATAATCCCCAGTAAATCATACTTTCCCTGATGGTTGGGATACATGATATAGCCACCTGTTTCAGGAAGATTCTCAAGACCATATGCTTCTGTTGTAATTTTTCCCGATTTATTCATTAAATCTATACAGTGCCGCATCATATCATATCTCTCCGCTTCTGAATATTTCTGCGGATGATCAGCCATGTATCTCATTTTGGGAACAATATACGGCGCTCTATGAAAATTTGCAAATATAACAAAAAATAGTTTTAACATAAATATCCAATCTCCTGTTTCAAAAACGGATAAGCTATAGATACTATAACCAAAATCCGCTGCAATTAACCTATATTATATAAGAAACAGGAAATTTTAGCAAGAAAACGTTACTTTATATCCTGAGAATAATATGAAACAACTATATAATCGCCACTGCGGACATTGCCATCTGTAAGACTATTGAGCCTGCAAATTTCATCTACATAATCTCTTTTGCTCACCTGACTGTCAGCAATATATCTGTCGGCAATGCTCCAGACAGTGTCGCCCTCCTCAACCCTGACGCTGGTATAATATTTGTTATAAGGCCTGCTGTCACCGGAACTGGCAAAAATATGAATAGTGCCACACAATATAATGACAGCTGCTATAAATGCAACAGCAGTCCATCCAAACATTTTTCTTCTACCTGATAAAGTATTTCCTCTCATAAAACCACCTCTTGTATTTTCCGAACATGTGTTTGTTGTTATTGTGGTTACATAATACATCTCGAACAATCGTTTGTCAATAGAAAAACGAACAAAATTTCGGAATATATGTTTGCGTTTGCTTTGGTTTTATGATATACTTTTTTTGAGATATAATTTTTTTTACAATCATTCATGGGGTGCAAAATTCCTTTTGCCCCATATCATTATATTATTTTAATATTCAGACGGAGGATTTAACTATGGCATTAGAAAAGATTTCAGACAAGCAGAAAGAGATACTGGAGTTTATCAAGAGTGAGATTTTAAACAGGGGCTATCCGCCATCAGTGCGTGATATCTGCGAAGGTGTACATTTAAAGTCCACATCCAGCGTCCATGCTCATCTCGAGACACTGGAGCGAAAGGGCTACATAAGAAGAGATCCTGCCAAAAACAGGGCTATAGAAATTATAGATGACAGCTTTGGTTTACAGCGCCGCGAGATGGTTAATGTTCCTCTGGTCGGTCGTGTAGCTGCAGGTGAGCCGATACTCGCAGTGGAAAATATCGAAACCTATTTTCCCGTTCCTGCTGAATATATGCCAAATAAGCAGTCATTTATGCTTAAAGTCAAGGGCGAGAGCATGATTAATGCCGGTATCTTCGACGGTGATAATATCCTCGTCGAGCAGCAGAGTGATGCTTCAAACGGAGATATGGTTGTAGCACTTATAGATGATTCTGCCACTGTAAAGACTTTCTACAAAGAGAATGGTCACATACGTCTTCAGCCGGAGAACGACACAATGGATCCAATCATAGTTCCGGACTGTGAAATACTCGGCAAAGTGTTTGGAGTATTTCGTTTCTTCTAATATTTATTGCAAAATATCGCACCCATATGCTAAGCTAAACAGCTTGGCATATGGGTGCGATATTTTAAATTACCGGTTTCGATTTATAATTCCTTAATCATAGAATAAGTACTACAGTGAATGTACATCCACCACTTTTCCATCTCTCCATATTCTGTCGAGATCATAGAACTGTCTGTCTTCTTTAGAGAACAGATGCACGATAATATCCTGATAGTCCATGAGAATCCATGTAGAGTTGCCTGTTCCCTCTACCTGCTTCTGATGCACTCCGTTTGTATACATAGCCTCATCCACAGCATCCTCCATGGCTGTGAGCTGATTTGCATTGTTTCCGTTTGCAATGATAAAGTAGTCTGCTATAGAAGAAACCTCTCCTATGTCGAGAACTGTGATATCCTCTGCCTTTTTGTCTTCAAGTGCTTCCACTATCTTTTTAACTAAATCGATTGTCTGCATAGCAGTTATTCCTCCCTGTTGTCTCTGTATTTAGCATAATAATTGTAAGTAATCTGGGTAGTCGGATCTATTGCCCCACTCTTTGTGTTAAGGAAATTGATTGTATCATACAATATCTCTGCAACAGTCCTATTAAGGTCTGAAAAAGCAAGCTTTCTTATCTCTTCAAGCCTCGGTGCTTCACATCTGTTTGGCTCAATATAATCTGCCACAAAGAGTATTTTGTCAAGGAGCCCCATATCTGCTTCTCCTGTAGTATGCACTCTTATGGCATGCAGTATCTGCGTATCCTTAATACCATACTCTTCCTCCGCCAGCACCATGCCTGCCTTTGCATGTAACAGCCCCGGGTTTGATATCTCTACCTCTGTTATGTCTATATTTTTCTTTACACAGAGTCCGATTTTCTTTTCAGTCGAAAGACACTTGGCACAGTCATGAAGCAGTCCTGCAAGCATTGCCTTTTCTATCGAATAGCCATTTGCCATGGCAAGACAGCCGGCAGTATACATCACTCCGAGCGTATGCTGATACCTTTGTTTATCAAGGCTCTTCTTTAGCTTTTTCTTTATTTCTTTTACTTCCATACTCTATCACCTGTATAAATTATTAGCCTGTATATATGACATAACTGCAGCATCCAGAAACATTTCCGCTCCTTTAGGACTCCTATCCCCGTCTGCCTGCGACTTGGCACGTAGCAGTCTCCTGACCTGAGTAGACGACACATCCATCCTGTCACACTTTAAAAGTCTTATATCTGCAGGAAACAGATTTTTGATATGAGCAATCTTTTCCTCCATCTGCAGCTTTGGAAAATTTTCTCTCACCATAACAAGAATAATTGCTGTTTGTGCTATGACATCAGGTCTCATCCATGTTTCAAAATAGTCGAGCGAATCTCCACCCATGATAAAATACAGTTCATCCTCCGGATAAAGCGCCTTTAGCTTTTGGAGTGTCACATACGTATAGCTGGTGGACTCATCCTTTATCTCAATATCAGACACCTCGATACCGGGCACTGCTTCTGATGCCAGCTTACACATATTGTACCGGTGGCTAAATGCTGTCATTGCATTCTCAGTCTTGTTCGGTGAGTGACCTGACGGAACAAGCAGAATCCTGTCAAGAGAATACTCTTCCATCGCCTTTTGTGCCATGTATATATGACCTTTGTGTATCGGGTCAAATGCCCCACCAAAAATCCCTGTTTTCATGGCTTATTCCGGAAGCTTAATCTTTGGATTTTTCTTCGCAGGACGGTAAAAAATCATTTTTTTGCCTATTACCTTAACCACTGCAGAGTGTGTTCTCTCACCGATTACACTTGCAATCTCTCTTGGATCATCTATGCAGTTTTTAAGAACTGCAACCTTGATCAGCTCCCTCTTTTCAAGTGCTGCATCAAGAGCCTCGATAATTTCCGGAGTAAGCGATGCCTTTCCAATATTGAAAATAGGGTTAATTGTGCTTGCAAGGCTGCTTAAATATGCACGCTGTTTACTTGATAAATTCATATATACTCTTTCTCCTTACTTGTAATAATCAAACTCGAAATCATACATGCGGACAGTATCTCCATCCTCGATGCCCATATTTTCAAGCTCCTTAATGATACCCTGCTCACGCAAGAATCTCTGGAAAAAGGCAAAGCCCTTCTCCGAGTCCATATTTGTATATCCGAGCATTTTCTCAATCTTTGGACCTGATATCTCATATGCACCATCGGCTGCCACCTCAACCGCGTACGGCTCATCCTTAAAGAATGAAAGTGCAGGATCAATCTCAGGCTCATATACAGTAACCTCTTTAGGACAATTTGCAAGCAGGTTCTTCACCTCGTACAAAAGCTCCTTGAGGCCCTTACCGCTTACTGCGGATATCGGGAATACCTTTATGCCCTGTGGCTCAAATTCGGCTCTTAATGCCGAAATTACCTCATTTTCGTCTCCTGCTATGGCATCTATTTTGTTGGCTGCAATGACCTGTGGCTTTTTGAGAAGCTGTGGATTGTATGCTTCAAGCTCCTTGTTTATCGCCTTGATGTCAGCAACCGGATCACGGCCTTCAGTACCGGCCGCATCAACCATGTGTATCATCACCTTGGTACGCTCTATATGACGCAAAAACTCATGACCGAGTCCTATGCCCTCTGATGCTCCCTCGATAAGTCCCGGGATATCAGCGATTACGAAGCCAAAGCCCTCATCCATATCAACCACACCAAGATTTGGCTGTAATGTGGTGAAATGATAGTTGGCAATCTTTGGCTGTGCATTGGTAACTCGTGACAGAAGTGTTGATTTTCCTACGTTTGGAAAGCCTACAAGCCCTACATCCGCTATTACCTTTAGCTCAAGCTGTACCTCGATTTCTATTGCATCCTGTCCCGGCTGAGCATATTTAGGAGCCTGCATAGTGGATGTGGCATAGTGCTGGTTGCCCTGACCGCCCTTTCCACCGCGCAGGAGCACCTGCCTTGTATTGTCACCGGACATATCTGCTATGACCTTTCCGCTTGCTGCATCCTTTATGAGTGTACCCTCCGGCACCTTAAGTATAAGATCCTCACCATTCTTTCCGTGGCAGTTCTTTTTGCCGCCCTCCTGTCCAGGCTCTGCTGCAAACTTTCTTCTGTGACGATAATCTGTCAGGGTGTTGATTCCCTTATCCACGAGAAATATAACGTCTCCGCCCTTTCCTCCGTCACCGCCGTCCGGGCCACCGTTCGGCACGTATTTTTCACGGCGGAATGATACATGACCATCTCCGCCTTTTCCTGATTTTATGATAATTTTTGCACGATCTGCAAACATAATTTTCCACCTCATGCTGAATGTCTGTATAAAACACTCAGTATACTTTATGACAAATCATTACTATGCTATATCTGTTATACTATATCTATATAAGACACAGTAATAATAAAATAAATCAATATTCCTGCTAATTTACAACATAAAAACCCCGGCTAATAAAAGTCGGGGTTTAAATCTTATTCGTTCACTACTGGATATACGGAAGCCTGTTTCTTATCTCTTCCAACTCTCTCAAATCTTAATACGCCATCAACCTTAGCATATAATGTATCATCTCCACCGATACCAACGTTTGTACCAGGGTGAATCTTTGTACCACGCTGTCTGTAAAGAATATTACCAGCTTTTACGAATTGTCCGTCTGCTCTCTTAGCGCCTAATCTCTTAGACTCAGAGTCACGTCCGTTCTTTGTAGAACCAACTCCCTTTTTATGAGCAAAAAACTGAAGGTTCATATTCAACATGTCTTACACCTCCTTGAAGTCTAGAATGATGTACTCATTCCCATAGTCTCTTTGTATTCCTTTTAGTCCCAGAATCATGGAATCCATAAGCAGTGCAACATCACCTGTCGCCGGCTTGTCAAGTCTGTAGTCAATCATACCTGTCTCTTCGTCTGTATCAAGGCTGTACTCAGCATGACACAGCTCTTCAGCGGAATTGATGAAGTTAATCACCAGCGCTGAAACCCCGGCACAGATTATATCATAACCGGAATCCGCAAAACCTGCATGTCCCTTTGACTTAAAGCCCATCTTATGTCCTTTTGAATTCTGATAAACGGTTATAGCTATCATTATCCGTTAATCTTTTCAATCTTAACCTGTGTGAAAGCCTGTCTGTGTCCGTTCTTTTTGTGATATCCGGTTTTTCTCTTGTACTTGTAAACGATAACCTTTTTAGCTCTGCCTTCTTTAACTACAGAAGCCTCAACTGTTGCACCTGCAACTGTTGGATCTCCAACCTTGAGATCATCTCCGCCTACAACTAAAACCTGATCAAAAGTAACCTTTTCACCAGCTTCAACGCCAAGCTTTTCAATGGTAATGATATCGCCTTCAGATACTTTGTACTGCTTACCACCTGTTGCTATAATTGCGTACATATGGCACCTCCTATTTATCATTACTCGCCAGTTACGGTGTTGCGAAAGTCGCAAACTTATACCTCACTGTGCGGCATACTCCAGTATATTAGCATAGAGCCATCTATTCGTCAAGTGTTTTTTCTAAAATTTGTTTAAGAGATTTGTGAACCTTTTTTCTTGTCAGCTCCACCAGTCCAAGCTTCGTGATATCCACAAAGGTACAGACTGTATTATCGTCCTTTATATACCGTTTGAGCGCTTCAATAAGCGTATCCTTTGATGCCTCAGACTTCATATTGATAAAATCAATTATTATCATGCCGGAGATATTTCTGAGCCTAAGCTGCCTGGCTATCTCCTTTGCAGCCTCCATATTGGTCTTTAATATGCTATTGCTCCCCGACGATATATTCTTTGCACTGTTTACATCTATAAAGGTAAGTGTCTCAAGCTGTTCTATTATGATGTTGCCACCACAGTCAAGCCATACCCTGCGCGAGGTCAGATTATCAATCAGCCCTCTTATGCCATAAAGTGTTGACAGGCTGATAGCTGAATCGTCATATCTCATTATCTTTTCAGGAGCATGGTCATATATGCCGTACTCTGTAAGAAGACTGTCATATATGTCATCGCAGTCAGTCTTTATCCACTCCACCGTGGCAAAATCAATTGTCTTCATTAAAAGCAGATAATCGCTCATCCCATGATATACGCATGAATAGAGTGCCTGATGCGGTGCCTTTTTTATTATCTGATTGTATTTCTGTGCTACAGAATACGCATCTTGCGAAACAGCTTTATCCTCCACATTTTTGGCATTGGTTCTGACTATGATGCCATAGCCCTCTTTTTCGTGGTCTGCACAACTTAAAAGCACAGCCTTACGTAAAAGAGCCGCCCTTTCCTTATCCAGCTTCGATGAAACACCTATCTGTGTATCAAAATTGGTGAGAATCACATTGCTTCCGAATATAGAAAGCTTTGTTGTGACCACAGGATCCTTTGTCTTTAGCGCATCCTTTATGACCTGCACAAGTATCTCATCGCCCTCACACAATCCTTCTTTTTTTGATTTTTTGTTTGTGTATACAGGATTTTTTGCATCATTTAGCGACAGATAACAGCTTTTATTCTGCGCAATGGTCACAAATGCCGCATTTATGCCCGGCAGTATCTTATTTACCCTTGCCGCGTATATATTGTTTATTATCGTATCCTTCTCGGGAAGGAGCTGGAAATCCTTATAATTTCCGTTTTCATCCATCAGTGCATACACTGTGTATGTATTATTATTTTTTACTGTTTTAGTCAGAATAATTCTGTTCATTATGAGATTTCTTCTCCCATGTCAAGCAGACAAATGAGTGTTCCATCGTCTTTTCTTGCATACACTTCCTGCCTGTGGATTTGTATGGCAAGCGGATCATAAGCAAGGCCGCACTTTTCGTATATGGCTTGAAGCACAAACTCAGGCTTTATATTGTCAATGCTTCCTGTTGATACCTGCATGAAAAACTCAGGCTTTTTGTTATTTTCCATGACTGTAAGCTTGTATACAAGAGGCTTTATATCTACCTCTCTCTCACTCTTTTTAGTCTTTTTCATCACAACAAAGGATGGCTCGTCAAAAAAGTGCTTATCTATCGCTTCCTTCCACTCCTCTATGGTGTATGGGCTCTCATAGCCCTCCTTGAAGCTAAGCACATAGTCTGCAGCCGCAACAAGCGACATAGCCTTCTTTGCATCATCAGGCAGGAGCACATATCCTGTCACCTCTACTCCGTCCACCATCTGGGCATTTAAAGCCGCTATGCTTTTTTCTGTAGACTCTGTTGTATTTACATCTATGTCAAAGTACTCACCATCACTTGTGATGCCCACTCCAAGCGGAGCCGCAAACGACATAATCTGATGAGCCGAATAGCCCTCTGAATAGCGGATATCAATATCTGCCCTTCTGACCGCCTTCTGGAAGTATCTCATCATATCGAGATGTCCTATAAACTTCATGCAGCCCCATTTTTTAAACTTCACTCTAATTTTCATAGCAGACACCTCCTCCATAGCTCTTTGCACCGCAGGCAGAGCACCTCATGCGGCAGTTAGGAGTGACTGTCTCCTTATGGGCTGTCTCCCACTCTCTTATCATAAACTGCTTTGTCACACCTATATCGATAAAATCCCATGGGAATACTTCATCTAAAGGCCTTTCTCTCATCGTGTAGAAATCCGGATCCAGTCCGCATTCCTTTATCGAATCAATCCATCTGTCATAGTCAAAATACTCTGTCCAGGCATCATAATATCCGCCCTTTTCGTATACCTTTACTATCGCATCGCAAAGCCTTCTGTCGCCTCTTGCAAGTATGCCCTCTATCACAGTGACATATGCCTCATGCCAGTTGTATCTGATGCTCTTTCTGTTGAGCTGCTCCTTTACATGGTCATTTACTATTTTGGCTCTGCCCAGGTACTCAGAAGGCTCATACATTCTCGCCCACTGGAATGGTGTAAAAGGCTTTGGCACGAAAAATGATGTACTTATCGTAATCTGGCATTTTCCGGCTCTCTTTTCCTTTGGAACGGTATCATAGTACAATGCCGCAACATCGTTTGCAAGCTCAGGAATGCCCCTCATATCTTCCTCTGTCTCTGTAGGCAGACCGAGCATGAAATAAAACTTCACCTTGTTCCAGCCGCCCTCAAATGCCTGTTTTGAGCCGTTCATGATATCATCCACGGTAAGACCCTTATTAATGACATTTCTAAGGCGCTGTGTACCGGCCTCAGGCGCAAAGGTCAGACTGCTTTTTTTCACATCCTGCACCTTCTGCATGATATCGAGCGAAAACGCATCAATTCTGAGTGAAGGCAGGGAGATATTTATCTTCTTTTCCTTGCAGATATCAAGCAAAAATGTGATGAGCTCGTCAAGCTCCTTGTAGTCGGATGAGCTTAAGGAGCTTAAAGAAATCTCCTCGTGTCCGGTATTTTTAATAAGTGCCGCTGCAACGTCCTTTAGGTGGTCAACCTTTTTCTCACGGTTTGGACGGTAAATCATACCGGCCTGACAGAAACGGCAGCCTCTTATACAGCCACGCTGTATTTCAAGCACCATTCTATCCTGCGTAGCCTTGATAAAAGGTACAACCGGTGCCTCCGGGTAGGTTGAGTTCGTCAAATCTACCTGCACCTGTTTTTTTATCTTTACAGGAATATCATCATACTTAGGCTTCATACAGCAGATTGTTCCATCCTCATTGTACTCTACATCATACAAAGCAGGTACATAAAGGCCCTCAATCTTTGCAGCCTCATGTAAAAACTCTTCCCTTGAAAGACCATCAGCCTTTGCCTTCTTATAAAGCTCAAAGAGATTGCCGTACTGAGTCTCACCCTCTCCGATATAAAATATATCAAAAAAATCTGCAATCGGCTCCGGATTGTAAGTACAAGGACCGCCTGCAATCACAATAGGACAGCCATCCTCTCTGTCCCTTGAACGAAGCGGTATCTGTGCGAGGTCAAGTATCTGCAAAATATTTGTGTAGCACATCTCGTACTGCAGAGTCATGGCTACAAAATCAAAGTCTTTTATAGGCTCCTGTGACTCAAGTCCGAAAAGCGGTATATTCTCCTGCTTCATGATTTCATGCAGATCTGGCCACGGAGAATAAACTCTCTCGCACCACACGTCATCCATGCGGTTGAACATATCATATAATATCTGGATTCCCAGATGTGACATACCAATCTCATAAACATCAGGAAAACACATCGCAAAACGTATATTTACCTGCGATGTGTCTTTCATTACTGAGTTGAACTCATTCCCGATATATCTAGCCGGTTTGTCTACCTTCATAAGTATCTCATCACTTAAAGCTAGTTTTCTCATATAATTTCCTCTAAATAATTATTGTGTTTTAAGGCTATCGCTGTGCCAGCTCCCCTGCGATTTCTGCCCATGTGATATTTTTCTGAGCCATAAGAATCATGCAGTGGTACATAAAGTCCGATATCTCAAACTTCAAATCATCACTGTCCGGATTTTTGGCTGCCAGAATAATCTCAGTGCACTCGTGTCCGAGCTTTTTTAATATCTCATCTATACCCTTTTCCATGACAGCATTGGTGTACGAGTCCTCCTTTGGATTCTTCATACGGTCAACTATCACCGCATAGACTGATTCAAGCACTGTAAGTGGATTCTTCTCCACATACTCCTTTTTCACGATATTATTGAAAAAGCAGGTCCTGTTACCTGTGTGACATGCAGCTCCCACCTGCGAAACCTTCGCAAGGATAGTATCATAATCACAGTCCGCTGTCAAAGACTTTACGTACTGTAAATGTCCTGATGTAAGTCCTTTGGTCCAAAGCTCATTGCGGCTTCTGCTCCAGTAGGTCATGCGTCCGCTGTTTATCGTGACATTGAAGGCCTCCTCATTCATATAGGCAAGCATGAGCACCTGCTCATTGCGGTAATCCTGCACTATGACAGGCACCATGCCGTCAGAATTAAGCTTTAAATCAGACCATTTTAAGTCGGGAGTAAAATTGTCAACAAGTATTCCTCCGTCAGAAAGCTTTGTCTTTAATGCCATGATATCATTTTCAGGATCATTGATAAACTCTCCTGCAATGCCTCTTAGTGTTTCACGCTTCATGACATCAATTATTTTATCCATGTCAAACTGCGGCATATAGACCACATACGGTGTGGATGTGAGATTCTCAAGCGCATCTATTATATCTATATTCAAGACCAAAAGCTCATGAAAGGTATCCTCTATCTCCTCCTGATGCTTGAAAATATAGTCTACATTGCTGATTGACAAAAGAATTTTATCCTTGCCAAACTTCTCGCTTGCCACATTTGCAAGCTCAAGGCTTGAATCCTTTGTGGCATTGAAGATGACCTGTAAACATCCTGCATACAGCAGCTTTTTCACGTCCTCTATGCGGTTGATATTGCCTCCTGCGCACACCTTTATGTCGATATTTCTGTTGATATTTTCTATCGTATGTATGTTTTTCTCATGCTCATCATCATCAGTTGAAAGATCAAAAATAATAATCTTGTCTATGCCACTGTCATTGTAGAGCTGACACAGATTGTAGACGTCGCCCATTACTGTCATATCTGACGCTGATTTCACGGCCTGGCCGTTCTTTAAATACAGTGTAGCAACGATGTTCTTAAAACCAGTCAAATTACAAACTTCCTTTCGTGGACATCACGTCCTTTATTCTGCTATCATAGGTGCAGGCATCGTCAAGCGCCTTGGCAAATGCCTTAAACATAGCTTCTATCATATGATGATTATTTCCCGGTGTCAAAACCTTTATATGCAGGTTCATCGCAGCAGAGTAAGAAACGGCATAGAAAAACTCTCTCACCATCTCTGTATCCATATCTCCGACTCTCTCGCAGGTAAACTCACCGTCAAACTGCAGGTACGGTCTGCCTGATAAGTCAATGGCACAAAGCACCAGCACCTCATCCATCGGTAAAATAAAGCTTCCAAATCTCTTTATGCCCTTTTTGTCTCCGACAGCCTGTGCTATGGCATTACCAAGCACTATGCCGCAGTCCTCTATAGTATGATGACAGTCCACATTTAAGTCACCGTCGCATGTCATATCGAGGTCAAAAAAACCATGCTTTGAAAAGCCCTCCAGCATATGGTTAAAGAAGCCTATGCCTGTGTCTATATTTGATTTTCCGGTTCCGTCTATATTTAAACCGACCGAAATATCAGTCTCTTTTGTTTTTCTGCTAAGCTTAGCGCATCTATCTGCCATTTCTTACTCCTTTGACTAATCCTCAAATCTAACCTTGATTGAATTTGCATGTGCCGTAAGCTTCTCACACTCTGCAAACTGCTCAATATCTGTATGTATTCTCTCAAGTGCTTCTCTTGAATATGAGATGATGCTTGATTTTTTGATAAAGTCATCTACAGATAAGGCTGAGAAGAATTTTGCTGTTCCGTTTGTAGGCAGAACATGGTTTGGTCCTGCAAAATAGTCTCCCAAAGGCTCTGATGAGTACTCTCCGATAAAGATTGCTCCTGCATTTTTGATTTTTGTCATGACTGAGAAAGGATCTCTTGTGACAATCTCCATATGCTCTGAAGCGATATCGTTTACTGCATCAATTGCCTCATCCATATCCTCTGCAACAAGTATATATCCGTAGTTTTCAAGAGATTTCTCGATGATTTCTTTTCTTGAGAGGACCTCAACAAACTTATCAACTTCCTCTGATACTTTCTTTGCAAGCTCCTCACTTGTTGTAATCAAGATAGCTGATGCCATCTCATCATGCTCAGCCTGTGAAAGTAAATCTGCTGCCACATAGCGTGGATTTGCAGTCTCATCTGCAAGCACCAGAATCTCGCTAGGACCTGCGATTGAATCAATGCTGACATATCCAAACACAGCCTTTTTGGCAAGGGCAACAAAGATATTTCCCGGTCCAACAATCTTGTCTACCTTTGGCACACTCTCTGTACCAAATGCCATTGCAGCGATAGCCTGTGCACCGCCTACCTTGTAGATTTCATCTACTCCGGCCTCGTTTGCGGCTACAAGTGTGGAAGGATATACCTTGCCGTCAGCTCCACATGGTGTACACATAACTATCTTTTCAACGCCTGCTACCTTTGCAGGAAGCACGTTCATCAGTACGGATGAAGGATAGACAGCCTTGCCGCCCGGCACATATACTCCTGCCTTTGCTATAGGTGTGACCTTCTGTCCTAAAATAATGCCGTCCTCTGTTGTAAACCATGAGTTCTGCAGCTGCTTCTCGTGATATTTTCTGATATTTACAAGAGCCTTTTTTATAACGGCAAGAAGCTTCTCATCAACCAGCTCATATGCTTCCTTTATTTCTTCCTCTGTGACACGGATATTTGATGCATCCACATCCGCTTTATCAAATTTCTTTGTGTATTCAAAAACAGCCTTGTCACGGTTTTCCTTTACATTGTTTATAATCTCATTTACCGTGCTCTCATACTCTGTATAGTTGTTAGGGCTTCTCTTAAGCAGGCTCTCCAATATGTTTTTCTGTGAATCCTTTGTAAGTTTTAAAGTTCTCATTACAGCCTCCGTCTAAAATCATGTATTGATATAAATTATACGCTATTTGATAACAGTCTTCAAATCACTTATGAGCTTTGTGATACGCTCATTGTCCATCTTCATGCTGACCTGGTTTACCACAACCCTCGCAGACAGCGGACAGACCTCCTCAAGCACGGTAAGTCCGTTCTCCTTAAGTGTAGTTCCGGTCTCTACTATATCACAAATCACCTCTGAAAGTCCAACAATCGGAGCAAGCTCTATTGAGCCGTTTAGCTTTATAATCTCTACCGTCTGATGCTTTTTATTGTAGAAATAATCCTTTGCGATATGAGGATACTTGGTGGCAACTCTTATCTGCTCATGATGCTGTAAAAGCTCCCTTGCGCTCTCCGGTCCGCATATGCACATGCGGCATTTTCCAAAACCTAAATCAAGCACCTCGTATATATTTCTGCCCTCCTCGAGGATGGTATCCTTTCCTACCACACCGATATCGGCAGCGCCATACTCCACGTATGTAGGCACATCAGGTCCCTTTGCCAGGAAAAATCTAAGCTTAAGCTCCTCATTTACGAAAATCAGCTTTCTGGTATCCGGATCCTTCATCTCCTCACAGGTGATGCCTATCTGCTCGAAAAGCTGCAGGGTCTTCTTTGCAAGTCTGCCCTTTCCCAGGGCAAAGGTTAAATATCTGTCATCACTCATCTTTTATTCCTCTATAAACTCTACTCTGTTTATACGGTTGTCTACCGCATATGAAGCATAGTCCTCTTTCGTTTTATTTTTGTCCTTAAGCACCATCTGTGTATTTACTCCATCTCTTCGAAGCTCCATAGAGCGCTTGATTGCCGCATGGTATGCAGCCTCCTCAAATACTATAAGTGATGAATTCTCAATGACAGGCACATCAATATCCTGACGGCTTAATGCTGCCATGAGCTGATCCACAACAATTGCAAAGCCGATTGCAGCAGCGTCCTTTCCAAAGTGTGAAAGCAGCTTGTCATAACGGCCTCCCTTTACAATAGGCTCTCCTGTACCATATGTGTAGCCCTGGAAAATAATACCTGTGTAATATGTGTAGTCACTGATAAGTCCAAGCTCATACGAAATATATTTCTCGATGCCGTATGCCTTTAAGTAATCTCTAAGCTTAAGCAGAGTATCAATAGATGATAATATCTCATCATAGCCCTTCGCAAGCTTTGAAGCCTCCATAAGCTGCTCATCCTGTAAATCGAAATTGTCTAATAGTCCAAACAGCTTCCTTAGCTTGTCGTTCATTGAAAGACTGTCAACAAACTCCTCCACACCGAAGAAATTCTTATTTGCTATGAGCTCTTTTAGGTTTTCCTCCTGCTCGCCTGACAGCCCTGCTGCCTTTGTGAGACCGTAAAAGAACTGCGAATGTCCGACTGAAATCTGGAAATTCTTAAGTCCGCTCTCAAGCATCGACTCAACTGTCATCGAAAGTATCTCGGCATCTGCAGAGATAGAGCCATCACCTATCAGCTCTGCACCGCACTGTGTGCTTTCCTTGAGCCTGCCCTGATAATCCGATGAATTGATAAAAGTATTACCAAGATAACACAGCTTGACAGGCATATCGTCCTCTATATAGTACTTAGCCGCACTTCTTGCAATAGAAGGTGTGAAATCAGGACGAAGGACAAGCGTATTGCCCTCCTTGTCAAAAAACTTGTATAAATCCTTTGAAGGGGTTGTTCCGACATCTCTTCCAAAAATATTAAAAAACTCAAACGTAGGTGTCATGATATCATGATATCCGTATTTTAAAAGTGTACGGTGCAGCTTATCCTGCAAATACAGCTTTTTTTTGCATTCTCCGTTATATATGTCTCTTACTCCGTCCGGAGTGTGTAATAATTGATTTTCCATAATCTGTAAAATCTCGCTTTCATATAGTAAAGTGTTATCGTGGTAATATGCTACCATACGATAGTAATACTGTCAAGCCCTGCAATTTAAGTCAAGTTGAAGTGCGTTCAGATACGGCACAAGTATTCCGGGCACCTCCGGGAGGAAAAATGCCGGCTCAAGCTCCTCATAGCGGAAGCTCTTTCTGCCGCCTTCTGCAGCTCTATCCCAGAATTCCGTCAGCTTTTTAAACGTGAGATAATAGTATTCGTTCCTGTGTGTGTACGATATAAGGATAAATGCAACACCATCCTGTTTTTCAAAGCATCTCATAAACTCTACCTGATGCTCATGTATATTGGCAAGGGGAAACGTGTCGGTATTACATTCTTTTGCATCAAAGCATACCGGGATTCCCTGTACAGCGCCAATATAGTCAACCGTACTCTTCTGCTCGAAATAAGCCAGTGTAATGTGTCTGGTTTCCGGCTCCATCTTTATAGGTGTAATCGGAGTGGGAATCTTTTGTATGAGCGCCAGGCCGTTCTCCCTGTATTTTTCATTTGTCTTATTTATCATGTCCTCTAAGGTCGAGCCTCTTAAGCCTCTTGAATTCCAGGTTGCCATATCGTTTCTATCTTCCTTAATACTGTAAGCTATGCGATGTAAAGTAAATAATGACGGGATTAAAGCCCCACCCTGCTCCATATGTCCGGCAAAGCCGCCTCTATATATCTGCCATCAGGAAAAATCACATGGTGCGCATGCAAAAGCTGGCTGGTCACATGATAATTTTCTTTGTAAAAAGCGTTAATCCTTTTATCCCCATACTTCATATCACCTATGATCGGATGACCAATCGATGACAGATGTGCCCTGATCTGATGGCTTCTTCCTGTAATGAGATGCACCTCAAGAAGAGTTGCTTTATGGCACGAAGCACTCATCTCAATTGTCTTAAGAGGCCTGTAGGCAGTCTTTATTGGCAGTGATTCATCACTTATGGGCTCCTTGGTTATCTGCACCTTATTTACAGCCTCATCCTTTGTCAGAAAGCCCTCTATGGTCATAGGCTCATCAACATCTCCTGCAACAAGCGCCATATAATACTTTTCTGCGGTTCTGTCCTTAAGCACCTGTGACAGGTACTGCAGTCCATGAAGCGATTTACCCATCAGAATCAGCCCCGATGTATTTCTGTCCAGGCGGTTGCACACCGATGGCTTAAAGCTCTTATATGTGTCAAAATCAAGCTTTCCCTCTTTTATCAGATATCCGATAAGCCTTTCGTTTGCAGAAATATCAGTCTCCTTTGATTTCTGCGACAGCATATTGACTGGCTTGTTTGCCGCTAGTATGTCATCATCCTCGTATACCACACCAAGTCCGTCAGGCTTTAGTGCACCAAGTGCCTTGAAATCCTTCATCAGACTGTCCTCATTGACGGAGAACTTAGCAAATGTATCATCTGACAGAAAAATCTTGATTTTGTCGTCAACTGACACAATTTCTGTGCCTGACGCTTTCTTATCATTCAGTTTTATGTTCTTCTTCCTGAGCATCTTGTAAATAAAGCCCATGGATGCGTTTGGAAGTATCTTTTTAAGGTATTTGTCAAGCCTCTGGCCTGCCTCGTTTTTACCTGCTTTAAATTCTTTCATAGCCTTTATCTTGTATATCTATCTTTTCTTCTTGTGGACGTTTCTGATTGTTTTCTTTTTGTGCGCTGTGCCTGCGGTGTTACTTCCGCCTCCGTTTTTCCCTCGCTCTGTCGCATTTTTCAAGTTTTTCCTTACACCTGCATTCTTGCCGCTGCCATAGCTGCTGTTTGAATTTTTATCAGACTTAGAAGTTTTTTTGTCCCAGCCGCCATCAGTATGCATTTTCCTAGGCTTTATCAGGCACTTTTTGTCAAATCCGATTAAGTCCTCCCTGCCGGCCTTCACAAGTGCCTCGTGCACGAGATCATAGTTCTTTGGATTGCGGTACTGGATGAGTGCCCTCTGCATAGCCTTCTCATGTGGGTTAGTTGTGACATACACCGGCTTAAGTGTCGCCGGGTCAAGCCCTGTATAGTACATGCATGTAGAGATGGTAGACGGTGTCGGATAGAAATCCTGCACCTGCTCCGGCATATATCCCAGATCTCGCAGATACTCTGCAAGCTCTATTGCCTCTTTAAGTGTTGAGCCCGGGTGTGATGACATGAGATACGGCACAAGATACTGCTCCTTGCCTATCTTTTTGTTCATATCCTTGTATGCCTTCACAAAGCTGTTGTACACCTCTACACTCGGCTTTCCAAGCCTGCTCAAAACAGCATTGGAGATATGCTCCGGAGCCACCTTGAGCTGTCCGCTGACATGATACTCACACAGCTCACGAAGAAACGTCTTATCTTTATCATACATCAGATAATCAAACCTGATGCCTGAGCGGATAAACACTTTTTTCACCTTTGGCAGTGCACGAAGCTCTCTAAGCAGCTGTATATAGTCGCTGTGGTCAACAATCAGGTTATTACACGGCTTAGGAAACAGGCACTGCTTTGTAGGGCACGCTCCCCTTGTGAGCTGCTTTTTACATGCCGGCTGCCTGAAATTGGCTGTAGGGCCTCCAACATCATGGATATAGCCCTTAAAGTCCTTATCCTGCGTGATAAGCTTTGCCTCTTCTATGATTGACTCATGACTTCTTGTCTGGATTATCCTGCCCTGATGGAAGGTCAGTGCACAGAAGTTACATCCTCCAAAGCAGCCTCTGTTGCTGATAAGAGAAAACTTCACCTCGCTTATAGCAGGCACTCCGCCTGCCTCCTCGTAGCTTGGGTGATAAGTCCTCATATAAGGGAGTGCATAGACCTCATCCATCTCCTCCTGCGACAGTGGCTTTTGCGGTGGATTCTGCACCACAAGCGTAGAGTTGTCATATGGCTCTATGAGCCTCTTTGCGCAGAAAGGATCAGTATTGCAGTACTGTATGTAAAAGCTTCTTGCAAACTCCCTCTTGTCCTCTTTTATAACGTCATAGTCAGGAAGCTCAATCGCATCATATATGATATCCCTGTCCTTTGTCTTGAACACGGTACCATCTATAAACGTGATATCCTTTACATCCATACCACTGGCAAGCGCATCCGCTATCTCGATGATGCTTCTTTCTCCCATGCCATATGAGATGAGATCCGCACCGGAATCTAAAAGAATCGAGCGCTTGACTTTATTTGACCAGTAATCATAATGTGCCATGCGCCTAAGGCTCGCCTCGATGCCGCCTATTATGATAGGGATTTTTTTATAAGTATGGCGTATCAGGTTACAGTACACAACGGTCGCATAATCAGGTCTCTTTCCCATCACGCCACCCGGTGTAAATGAATCCTTTGCTCTTCTTTTCTTTGAAACCGAATAATGGTTTACCATGGAGTCCATATTACCTGCCGAAACCAAAAAGCCAAGGCGCGGCACTCCGAGTATGGATATAGACTCATCATCCTTCCAGTCGGGCTGTGAAATGATGCCGACCGTATAGCCATGTGCCTGCAGCAGCCTTGCAATTATTGCATGTCCAAAGGACGGATGATCCACATATGCGTCACCGCAGACATACACAAAATCAAGCTGCTCAATGCCCTCATCTATCATATCCTGTTTTGAAATTGGTAAAAAACCATTACTCATATCATACCTCATAATTAAAAATTATTTTATTTGCCGGATTTTATCTGCATAAGCATATCCGTTTCAGCCTGTGTCAAGGCTCTGTAAGTCCCTGTTTTAAGGTCATCAGGCAGTTTAAGCGGTCCCATGGATATTCTCTTTAAATAGATTACCCTCTTTCCAAGCGCCTCAAACATCCGCTTGACCTGATGGAACTTTCCTTCTGTTATCGTAAGCTCAATCTCAGATACGCTGCCACTTTTTTTAATAACAAGCTCCGCAGGCTTTGTAGGTCTTTCCTCGCCTATATCAATGCCCTCTTTAAACCTGATGATATCATCCCAGATCACCTCACCATCAATACGTGCGTAGTAAGTCTTTGCCACGTGCTTTGAAGGACTTAAAAGCTCGTGCGAAAGTGCTCCATCATTTGTGATAAGTAAAAGCCCCTCCGTGTCTATATCAAGCCTTCCTACAGGAAACAGATCATCATGCACAGCATCCGTGATATAGTCCATGACTGTATCATGCACATTATCACAGGTCGCAGAAACACAGCCTGAGGGCTTATTGAACAAGTAATACTCATACCTTTGATACTTAACTATTCTGCCGTTAACTGATACCTCGTCGGCATCAGTATCTACCTTTGTCTCAGGCTTTGCGGCCACCGTGCCATTTATGGCTATCTGTCCGGTCTTTATAAGCTTTTTTACCTCAGAGCGTGTGCCAAGCCCCATCTCTGATAAAAATTTATCTAATCGAATCATATTGATATTTCTCTCCACATATACTGTCACATGAGTAAAAACAAACTTAAAAAATTACTGTTTATCGCTTTTATACTGCTATTTTGTATTTATTACATATTGTTTCCGGCACAGGTGAGTGCGTGCGCTAAAGCAGGCATAATGCTATGGTTCAACCAGATATTTCCGCTTCTATTTATATTTACGATTTTATCTAACCTGATTATCTCAACAAATGTGCTGCAAAACATTCCCCAAAAGCATATCATGCTGTTTACATACATAATAGGCATAATATTTGGATTCCCGATAGGAGCAAAGCTCACAGCAGATTTTTGTTCCAAAGGATACATAGATAAAAATCACAGGGAAATACTGAGTGCACTGGCAAACCATTTCAGCCTTCCCTTTATCATTACCTATGCACTGTCCGAGCAACTTAACATATGCAGCCACTACAGCATTTATCTTGTGTCACTGTATCTGCCATCTGCTATAGGAATGATAGCTATGCTTTCAATTAACAAAAACAGAAGCTTAACACAAAAAATCCCGGCTCAAGGATTTAAGCTTAACATGCAAATCGTTGATGCCGGAATAATGAAAGGGTTTGAAACCCTTATAAAACTCTGTGGATATATTGTATTGTTCTCTATAGTCTCACGTATCCCACAGACCATAGCCCAAAAGGCTGACTGCAGCATGCCACTGTCGGCAGACATAATAGGTGCCTTTTTTGAAACCACAAACGGTATCGGCATAGTCTGCGGTCTATGCATCCCACGCACCCTGTCAATAGTGCTGTGCATTGCACTTCTGTCATTTGGCGGTGTATCATGCATGGTCCAGACCAAATCAATATTCCGGGATACAGGCTTTAGGCTTTACAGATACATACTGCTTAAGGCAGCCATGAGCATACTCTCATGCCTGTTATGTATTATCCTATTTCGCATCCTCATCTGAATCGGAAATATTGGTGATTTCTATATCATCATCAGATGTATCTGAAGTTGCCTCATTGTCAGACGACTCTGCTCCTGCAGCTTCATCGCCATTCTCTTCCGGTGGGAAAAGCTCTGCTCTGTTTGCTGCAACAACATCCTCAAACTGCTGCAGTGAACTTATAAGGCTGTCATATCTGGCCTTTGAAGTCTCAATAGAGCCTGTTAAGATGTCCTCAATGCTCTTGAGCTGGCTGTCCGTATATGCCATGGCACTCATTCTGAGATTATTTGCTTCGTTTGTGGCACTATCAAGTATCTCCTGTGCCTGCTTTGTTGCAATCTGCACTACCTCATTCGCCTGAGCATATGCCTGCTGCATAATCTGATGCTCACTGACAAGCTCATTTGTCTGAATCTGAGCCTGCGCGATTATCTGATCAGCCTTCGCCTGTGCATCAGCAAGGATAGCCTCCTTATTGCTGATAATCTTCTGATATCTCTTGACCTCCTCAGGAGTCTTTGTACGAAGCTCTGAAAGAAGCTCCTCTAACTGTTCACGATTGACAAGAATCTTGTTTCTTGAAATAGGTGACGGCTTGCAGCCATCAATATAGTCTTCGATTTCTTCAATAATCTGTTCCATTTTACTGCTCATAAATACTGTCTCCTTACCTGGTAATATTGTATTTGGCATAAATTCTATCAATGAACTGTTCAGGTACGAACTTTGATATATCTCCTCCGTATGATGCAAATTCCTTGACAATTGTAGAGCTTAAATATGAATAATTGAGGCTCGAAGTGAGAAAAACCGTCTCTATTTCCGGATTCTGCACTCCGTTAGCCTGTGCAATCTGCAGCTCATACTCAAAATCTGTCACTGCACGCAATCCTCTTATTATGATTGTTGCATTGATTTTCTTCATGTAGTCAACTAAAAGTCCTTCGAAGCACCCTACCCTGACGTTTGGTATGTGTGCTGTCATTTCCTTTATCATACTAACACGTTCTTCCAAAGAAAACAACGAGTTTTTTGCACTATTATTGAGTACTCCGACAACCAGCTCGTCAACTATTTTTGCTGAACGCTCTATTATATCCAGGTGTCCAAATGTCACCGGATCAAAGCTTCCCGGATAAATTCCTACCTTCATATTGTATCTCCTATGCACGCTTTATGAAAACATGCTTGTTTGTCTTATAAATTTTTTCTTTGACTATCTCATAGCCAAGCTCTGTGAGATAATCAAAATCAGTATCGTTTGAAGCCTCAACCACGATAAGTGTATCATCCTTTAATATATCGCTGTCCGAAAGTGTAATAAGCACTTCCTTTTCAAGCTCCTTATTGTATGGCGGGTCCATAAACACGATATCAAATTTGTATTTGCCCTCAAGAGTACGTATTGCCGTGACAGCATCCGTCATCATAAGCCTTGAGACCTTATCAAACTTTGTAAAATGGATATTGTCCTCGATGCATGAAGCAGCTTTTCTTGAATTCTCCACAAATACAGCATAGACCGCACCGCGGCTTAGTGCTTCAAGTCCTATCTGTCCGCTTCCCGCAAACAAATCTAAAAAATATGCTCCCGGAACATCAAACTGCATGACATTAAAAAGAGTCTCCTTCGTCTTGTCAGTAGTCGGTCTTGTATCTTTTCCCTCGATAGTCTTTAGAGGGAGGCTTCTCGCCGTTCCTGCTATTATTCTCATACTTTTCTCCCTGTTATAGTCTATTTTTGGTCCTTTAAGACGTCCTTATTCTTTGCAATATAGTCAATAAGTGAAACAACTGTGAGCACAAGTGCCACATAAATGAGGATTGTTCCAAGGATATTTAACCAGCCAAGCTGCAGATTGATATTAAAAATAATAACAATAACCATAAGCATCTGGAAGGTTGTCTTAAATTTTCCCCAGTAGCTTGCTGCAATGACAATTCCATTGTCTGATGCAACGAGTCTGAAGCCGCTTATGATAAACTCTCTTGCAATGATAATAAGCACAACCCATACAGGGATGAGCTTTAAATCAACAAGGCATATCATTGCAGAGCATACAAGCAGCTTGTCTGCAAGCGGATCCATAAACTTGCCGAAATTGGTAACAAGATTGTATTTTCTTGCAATTTTTCCGTCAGCCATATCGGTCAGACTTGCAATGATAAATATCGCAAGCGCTATATAATTTCCGTATCCGTCAAAAAACGGTGAAATAAGGAAAAATACAAAAAACGGAATAAGTATCACTCTTAAGATTGTAAGTTTGTTTGGTAAATTCATTTTACAAGTTCTCCTATCAAATCATATTCATACGCACCCGTCACCATAACCTTGCATATATCACCGGTCATAAGTGTCTCATCAGTGTTGATGAATATATATCCGTCAACATTCGGTGCATCTCTGTATGTACGGCCGATATAAGCATTTTCATCAGCCACCTTGCCCTCTATGAAAACATATAATTCTTTACCCTTTAGTGTCTCATTTTTATCAAAAATGACCTCTTCCTCAAGCTCCATGACATCAGCCTGCCAGTCAGCCTTTATATCCTCATCTATCTGGTCAGGCATTGCAGCTGCCTTTGTGCCCTCCTCCGGGGAATACGTAAAGGCTCCCAGACGGTCAAACTCCATATCATTTACAAACTGCATAAGCTCCTCGTGATTATCCTGTGTCTCACCCGGGAAGCCACATATAAGGGTGGTCCTTAGTGTGATATCAGGTATTCTCTCACGCAGCATTCTGATACGCTCCATAAGCTCAGCCTTTGTTGTTTTTCTGCCCATGCGCCTTAAAATATCGTCATTGCAGTGCTGGATTGGCATATCCAGATAATGGCATACCTTCTCATCCTTTATCATGGACTCTATAAGCTCATCGTATATCTCCTCAGGATAGCAGTACATAATCCTTATCCAGAACAGCCCGCTTATCTTATTGAGCTCATCCAAAAGCCTATGAAGTGACTTCTCACCATACAAATCCACTCCGTAAAGTGTGGTCTCCTGGGCAACAAGTATAAGCTCTTTTGCTCCCTGCTCCACAAGGCTCTTCGCCTGCTCAATCAAATCCTCCATCGGCACACTTCTGTAACGGCCTCTGACAGATGGAATGACACAGTAGGTACAGTTTTTATTGCACCCCTCTGCTATCTTAAGGTAAGCGAAATGCCCTCCTGTGGTGACAATACGCTTTGTCTTTATGCTGGGAAGGCCCTCTAAGGTGTGCAGATTGCTGTATCTGTGTTTTTCAAGTGTCTCATGGACAGCTTCAACTATAGTATCATATGAATTGGTGCCAAGTATGGCATCAACCTCTGGGATTTCCTTAAAAATCTCATCCTTGTATCTTTGTGCCAGACAGCCTGTCACAATAAGTGATTTGCATTTGCCTGTCTCCTTATACTGAGCCATCTCGAGAATTGTATTGATACTCTCCTCCTTTGCATCACCTATGAAGCAGCAGCTATTTACGATAATGATATCAGCCTGCGTCTCATCATCGGTCATCTCAATGCCGTCATTTGCAAGCATGCCTATCATATACTCTGAATCCACAAGGTTTTTATCGCATCCAAGCGAAATAAATAATAATTTCATAGTACCTCTCAAATGTAAGTATTTACAATTAAAGGGAAAGACAAAACAGCCTTTCCCCTCCTAGATTAAGCCTCTTCGCCTTCGTTTAAATCCTCATCATCTGAGACGATTCTGACAGCTCCCGTGTACAGCTCCTCTACAGCAATAGATAATGGCTTATTGCACTTAGGGCGTGCGATAAGTGGTTCTGCACCATCAATAATCTGGCGTGCACGCTTTGCTGCAGCAATAACGATAGAATAACGGCTGTTTACTACCGGCTCTTCACCTATCTCTACATTGTTGTTTACTACCTTCATTAACTCTACATACGATGGATGTATCATATTATTTATCTCCTTTCGAAAAGCTTAAAAGCTCTTTTCTCATTTTATTTATAAAATCTATATTTGATGATACCAGATAATCCTGATTCTTTTTTGTGTCGTCAGAGCTGTGGATGATGTCATTCACAAGCTCTACACAATCGTCAAGCTTATCATTTACCACTAAATAATCATATTTCTCTATGCCTAAAGACTCCTCATATGCTCTTGAAAGTCTCTGTGCACAGACCTCTTTTGTCTCTGTGCCTCTTCCTACAAGCCGGTCCTTAAGCTCATCTGCACTCGGCGCTGACACAAACATAAGCACCGTATCAGGAAACTGCTTCTTTATCTTTAAAGCTCCCTGGATTTCTATCTCAAGAATCACATTCTTTCCGGCGCCAAGCTGCTCATTGACATATGACTTTGGTGTGCCGTAGTAATGATCTACATACTTGGCATACTCAAGCAGTCCATCTGCCTTTATCATCTGTTCAAATTCTTCCTCTGAGATAAAAAAATACTCTCTGCCATGCTCCTCACCCGGCCTTGGATCTCTGGTCGTGGCTGATACGCTCAGTGCATAATCATCACCATGCTTTGCCATAAGCTCCTTCATGATAGTACCCTTTCCGGAACCCGAAAAGCCTGAAAAAACAACTAATTTTCCTGTGTTACTCATCACTATCTCCTAAAATTACTCAATATTTTGAATCTGTTCCCTGACCTTTTCTATATCAGTTTTAAGACTGATACCTGTGTCAGAAATCTTAAGATCATTGGACTTTGAAAGGATGGTGTTCGCCTCACGGTTCATCTCCTGTGCGAGGAAATCAAGCTTTCTTCCCACACTGCCACCGGCATTTAGCGAATCCTTCATGGAAAGGATATGGCTTTTGAGCCTGACTGTCTCCTCATCCACACAGATCTTGTCCGCAAAAATAGTGACCTCCTGGGCTATTCTTGAATCATCAAGCTGATTGTCTGCAAGCAGCTCTCTTAGCTTTTCCTCAAGACGCGCACGGTATTCGACAATAATCTGTGGCGAACGCTCCTCAATGAAATCAACATATGATACCATATTATCGAGCTTTTCGCAAAGGTCTTTTTTAAGATTTTCTCCCTCGCGCACGCGGCTTTCAACAAATGGCTCAAATGCACCGCGAAGAGCCTTCTCAAGACTGCTCCACAGCTCATCCTCATCTACAGGCTGTTCCTCCATCGCAAATACCTCCGGATATCTCGACAGCGTGCTCACTCTTATATCATTCTCCAGTCCGAATTCCTCCGCCATCTGATTCAGATACTTAAGATATTCTCCCGCGAGAGCCTTATTATACTGCAATGAGAGATTATTTTCTGTAAAATCCTCATATGTGATATAAATATCGACCTTGCCACGCTCTATGTACTCCTTAAGCAGAGTCCTTATTGCACTCTCGAAGAAATTGAGCTTTTTAGGCATCTTGATATTGACATCCAGATATCTGTGATTCACAGATTTTACCTCAACTGTAATCTTACGGCTTGCATCTGCGTACTCGTATCTGCCAAAGCCGGTCATACTTTTAATCATAATTTTTCCTTTCGCATATGCATAGATGAGTTTATTATATAACTCCTTGAGATTTTCGTCAAATATATTATAATATAAATATTCATGATTATAAATATTCAGCAGCTTAGAATATTTACAGGAAATAAGGAGGAACATCATGGCTTTAGACGGAATAGTCATTTCAAATATAGTTGCAGAGCTAAACAGTACGATACTAAACTCAAAAATCAGTAAAATCGCAGAACCTGAGGCAGATGAGCTGCTTCTTACCCTAAAGGGACCAAACGGCTCGTTCAGGCTTTCGATGTCTGCAAGTGCATCGCTTCCATTCATCTACCTGACACCCACAAATAAGGTAAGCCCTCTCACTGCCCCTACATTTTGCATGGTTTTAAGAAAGCATATAGCAAACGGACGCATCACAAAGATTTACCAGCCGGGCATGGAGCGTATCATAAACTTTGAAATCGAGCACTTAAACGAGATGGGCGATCTATGCCACAAGGTGCTTATTATCGAGCTGATGGGCAAATATTCAAACATCATCTTTACCGACTCCGATGGTACGATAATAGACAGTGCCAAGCGTATTCCCGCATCCGTAAGCTCTGTGCGTGAGGTGCTTCCGGGCAGAGCCTACAGAATCCCCGCGACACAGGAGGATAAATATAATCCTCTGACTGTAGATTCGAAGCAGTTTGTGGATATTATATCAGCAAAGCCGCTTACTGTTTCAAAGGCTATCTACTCATCCTTTTCCGGCATCAGCCCCCTTGTGGCAAATGAGCTGGCTCACAGGGCAGGCCTTGACGCGGACTCCCCTGTAGCTGCCTATTCACACGATGAGCTTTTGCACTTGGGAAGCAACTTCACATGGATGATGGAGGACATAAAAAATAATCGTTTTACGCCGAATATCGTGCGTGACGGCAATGAACCAAAGGAATTTTCTTCAATAGAGCTGACTCAGTATAGCGATTTAACGGTCACAAAATATGAATCTATATCAGAGGTTTTAGAGCTTTACTACTCTGAGAGAAACACCTATACACGTATACGTCAGAAGTCAGCCGACCTGAGAAAACACGTAAATACCCTCCTGGAGCGAAACCAGAAGAAATATTCCCTGCAGATGAAGCAGCTTAAGGACTCCGAAAAACGCGAAAAGTACAAGGTGTACGGCGAGCTTATCAACGCATTCGGCTACGGACTTACACCGGACGACAAGTTTCTTGAAGCTGCAAACTATTATGATGACAACAAAATCATCAAAATCCCTATCGACAACACAAAAACCCCTGCCGAGAACGCGCAGAAATACTTTGACAAATACGGAAAGATGAAACGTACTGCCGAAGCATTGAACGAGCTGATTCTTGAAACAAAAGGTCAGATAGACCATCTCGAATCAATTCAGAATTCACTGGATATCGCTTTAAGTGCTGACGACCTCGTCCAGATAAAGGATGAGCTGATAGAATATGGTTTTATCAAAAAAGGAAAGGGTTCAAAGAAACAGAAGGTAAAGAGCAAACCCTTCCACTATATCTCATCAGACGGCTTTGATATGTATGTTGGCAAAAACAACTACCAGAACGATGAGCTCACCTTCAAGCTGGCAACCGGAAACGACTGGTGGTTCCATGCCAAGGGCATGCCCGGCTCACATGTCATTGTAAAAGCTGAAAACAAAGAGCTGCCGGACAGCACCTTCGAGGAGGCCGGCAAGCTCGCAGGCTACTACTCAAAGGGCAAAAATGCCGACAAGGTAGAGATAGACTATCTGCAAAAGAAAAATGTCAAAAAGCCAAACGGTGCCGCAGCCGGCTTTGTCGTGTATTACACAAACTATTCTCTCACGATTCACCCGGATATATCCGATATCAGGCAGATTGAGTAAGCAGATTATACTTATTTCATAACCATTCCAATACGCTTAAAGTAAAAAGCTGATATACACATGCATAGTCCTGCATGCTATATCAGCTTTTATTTTAGCCATTTAAGCTCATCACAGATTCATCCTCTTTAATTGTTCTTTTGCAAATTCATCCATTTTCTTTTTCAGTATTCTGTTTTCCGGTGTACAAAGCGCCGGGTCTGCTTCAAGCACCTCATCCACCATCTCAGATGCTTCCTTTAGCACATCGCTGTCCTGATACACATCCGCAAGTGCAAACGCAAGGTCTCCACTCTGCCTGATTCCAAAGAAATCCCCGGGACCTCTGAGCTTTAAATCCTCACTTGCTATATAAAAGCCATCATTTGATTTATTTAGTATCTCCAGACGTTTTTTTGATTTCTTTGAATTTGACGAATTGATGAAAATGCAATACGACTGTGCATCTCCCCTGCCTACACGGCCTCTCAGCTGATGAAGCTGTGCAAGTCCAAACCTGTCTGCATTTTCTATCATCATGACAGTTGCATTGGGCACATTTACACCAACCTCCACGACTGTTGTGGACACAAGCACCTGCGACTCATTATTTGCAAAGCGCTGCATCACCTCATCCTTTGCCTTGCTCTTCATCCTGCCGTTAAGCACATCTACCGTGATATCCTTTGGCAGTGCCGCTTTAAGCACATTTGCATAGTCTGTGACATTTTCCCCTTCCGAGTTTTCGGTTTCCTCCACAAGAGGGCATATAACATACGCCTGATGACCGGCTCTCACCTGCTCCTCGATGAAGCTGTAGGCCTTTGTCCTGAACGCTGTGCCAACCACACAGTTCTTGATAGGAAGTCTCTTTGCCGGCACCTCATTTATGACAGAGATATCCATATCACCGTATATGATTATTGCTAACGTACGCGGTATCGGAGTGGCACTCATCACAAGTATATGTGGCTTTCTTCCCTTATCCGAGAAGCTCTCTCTCTGCTTCACGCCAAATCTGTGCTGCTCATCTGTGATAACAAGCGACAAATTGGAAAAATCCGCTTTCTCCTGTATGAGCGCATGAGTGCCTATAATAAGCGCATTTTTCTCGTTTTCAAGGCGCTCATAGGCCTCTCTTTTCTGCTTTGCCGTCATGGAGCCGGTAAGAAGCACAACAGGACTGTCAAGTCCAAACTGACTAACCAGTGAGCAAAACGTCTCATAATGCTGGTTTGCAAGCACCTCCGTCGGAGCCATTATGGCAGACTGATAGCCACATTTTGACGCCCACGCCATAAGAAGAAAAGCAACAATCGTCTTTCCTGAGCCCACATCGCCCTGAATAAGCCTCTGCATCACATAAGGACTTTTAATATCCTGCTTTATCTCATCTATCGTCTTCTTCTGCGCGCCTGTCAGCTCATACGGAAGCTTCTCAATCAGTCCGTCTATAAAAGCATCATCCGTAAACTCAAACTCATTTTTGTCCTTCTGCTGCTTTTTATTCTGATACCGCATGCCCATGATAAAGAGAAAAAACTCATCAAAAACAAGCCTTCTTCTTGCCTCCACAAGAGCGTCAAAGTCATCAGGGAAATGTATCTGCTTCATGGCATAATTGTACTCGCAAAAGCCGTACCTGTGCCTTATATCCTTAGGCAGATAATCTGACAACAGTGTATCATGTGACAGAGTCTCCTTTATCGTCTTCACTATCAGATTGTTTGTCACACCGCTTGTCACGGAATACACAGGCTGCAGTGTATCGCGTATAGCCTCGTACTTTTGCACCTCATACACCACAGGCTGCTCCATGACATATCGGCCTCCCTTTGGCTTAATATGTCCGTAAAATATAAGATGTCTCCCCTGCACAAGCTGTGCCTTAAGGTATGGCATACGGTACCATACCAGCTGTATCATATGCCCGGGCGAGCCGATATCCTGCAATGTAATCTGCATTCTCGCTGTATTTTTCACTACAGGTGCCTTTTTAATCACAGCATGGATGGCATAGGTGCTGCTTACGTTTACATTATTCAGTTCATCAATATCCGTTATTTCCGGAAACTTTACATAATCCCGGGGAAAATGAAGGAGTATATCACCAACGGTGTATACTCCCATTTTAGCAAATGCTTTTTGTGTTTTTTCCCCGATTCCCTTAACCGCGGTAATCGGTGAAGCTATATCCATATTTGCTCCTAAATATAATAAATGTCATTTATATTCTTTAAAAGGCTTTACTCTACAGAAATAACATAATAGTAGATTGGCTGTCCGCCATCGTTGACCTCAACCTCTACATCAGGATATTTCTCTTCGATTGCTGCTGCAAGCTCATTAGCTGAGTCCTCATCAGAATCACTTCCGAAATAAATGCTGACAATCGCTGAATCCTCATCTACCATGGCATCTACCATCTCAAGTGTGGTAGCCCTTAAGTCTGTTCCAACAGAAAGGATGCTCTTGTCTCCGATTCCCATGAAGTCGTTCTGCTTGATGGTTTTTCCGTCAATCTCAGTATCGCGGACTGCATATGTCACCTGTCCTGTCTTGACATTTTCTATCTCAGCCATCATCTGCTCTTTATTCTCCTCGGCACTGTGGTCAGGGATATAATTTACAAGCGCTGTGATACCCTGTGGGATAGTCTTTGTAGGGATAACAATAATCTGTTTATCCTCAACAAGGTCTACTGCCTGGTTTGCAGCCATGATGATATTCTTGTTGTTTGGCAGGATAAATACTGTCTTAGCATTTACATGCTCGATAGCGTTGAGCATATCCTCTGTGCTAGGGTTCATTGTCTGACCACCCTCTATGAGATAGTCTACTCCAAGGCCTCTAAACACTTCATTCATGCCTTCTCCGATTGAAACAGATACAAAGCCCATTTCCTTTGCAGGCATGTTATTTGTCATTTCATCAGCCTGAGCAGCTTCATAAGCCTCTTCCTCAGCCTTCTGCTGTGCTGCAAGCTTCTGTGAATCCTTGATGAGCTTTTCCTGATGCTCCTCACGCATATTGTCGATCTTTATCTTGCTGAGTGAGCCGAAGGTAAGTGCCTTCTGCAGTGCAAGTCCAGGGTCGTTTGTATGTACGTGAGTCTTTACGATCTCATCGTCAGCTACAACGACTATAGAGTCACCGATTGACTCGAGGAATGCCTTGTATGCGTGCTCCTCATTGTCTGACATTGGCGCATTGAGTACAATAATAAACTCTGTGCAGTAACCAAACTTAATCTCTGCCTCTGTCTCAGCCGAAATCTTTGCAGGAGCTGCTCCTGTTGGTGCCCCCTCGATTGTATAGTCAATCTCCTTGCCGATAAGGGCATCATATGCTCCCTTTAATACCTGAACAAGTCCCTGTCCGCCCGAATCCACAACACCTGCCTGCTTTAATACAGGAAGCATCTCCGGTGTCTGGTCAAGCACATACTCAGCCTGCTTTATAACCTCTTCAACAAATGTGACAACATCCTCTGTTTCGTCTGACAGCTCCAGAGCCTTTTCTGCTGCGCCCTTTGCCACTGTAAGGATAGTTCCCTCCTTCGGCTTCATAACCGCCTTGTAAGCTGTCTCAACCGCCTTCTGGCACGCCTCACAAAGAATAGTGACATCTATTTCATCGTATTCCTTTATAACCTTGCAGAAGCCTCTGAAAAGCTGTGATAAGATAACACCCGAGTTTCCTCTGGCGCCTCTTAAAGAGCCTGATGAAATAGCCTTTGCAAGCTCTGCCATGGTCGGATTTGTGAGCGAGCTGACCTCCTTGGCCGCAGACATGATTGTCATTGTCATATTTGTTCCGGTATCACCATCCGGTACCGGGAATACATTCAGCTCATTTATCCAGTCTTTCTTTGAATCAAGATTCTTGGCTCCCGCAAGAAACATCCTTGCAAGGAGCTTTGAATTAATGCTTGTGATCTCCACTTTTTGTAGTCCTCCTTAATCAATTACCCTTACGCCCTCAACGTAAATATTGATTTTTGCAATTTTCATTCCTGTAAATGACTCAACCTTGTACTTAACCGTCTCGATAAGATTGTCCGAAACAGTGCCGATCGAAATACCATACGCTACTATTACATGAAAATCAATGGTAATTTCGTTGTTCTCATCTACCTTTACATTTATTCCATGGTTCAGGTAATCTCTCTTCAAAAGCTTTACAAGACCATCCTTCATGTTGACCGCTGCCATGCCTACTATTCCAAAGCACTCTACAGCTACAGAGCCTGCATAGGTTGCAATAACATCTGTATCAATTAAAATTTGTCCATATTGGGTATCCATCTGTCCCTTCATAATATATACCTCCATCATATTGTGACGTAGCTAATGTTATTATACCTTTTTTTTCACAAAAAGCAAATATTTTTATATTTTATCCTTGCATTCTTTATTTTAATCTGATAGAATACATTTGTTGTGAGCTTAAGAGTATGGTAAGCTTAGTGAAATGCAAGGAGGTGCAATATCATGGCAAAATGTGCAATTTGTGAAAAAGGTGTTCATTATGGAAATAATGTCAGCCATTCTCATAGAAGATCAAATCATGTTTGGAAGTCAAACATTAAGAAGGTTTCTTGCAAGGTCAATGGAGTTCCACAGAAGTTATATGTATGTACTTCATGTTTAAGATCTGGCAAAGTTGAGAGAGCTTAGTCTTTATTTTTGAATCTTTTGAATTTTAAAGGACATCCGTTTGGATGTCCTTTTTATTTGCTCTCATATATGAAATTAATCCTGCTTATCGTCCTCTGCCTCGTCTACCTTTACATCGTCGAGATTAAGGTCATCATTTTTCCCCTTTGAGAAACGGCTTACAATGTCCGGCACCATATCAAGTATCTTTGTCATGCCGTCCTGATTCTTTACATTGACAAGCTTTGTCTGTCCATTCTGGATAACGAGCACTGCACTTGGCTGAATCTTTCCGCCCATACCACCGGCTCCGTTATTTTTCTTTTCTGCCGAAAATGCTCCTGCTGCCACTCCAAACGACACATCCACAAGCGGAAGTATGATTGTATCCCCTATATGAATCGCATCACCAACCACCGTCTTTGTAGTGATAAAGCTGTCCATCCCCTTGAAAAGTGACTCTACTGTGTTATTGAAACTATTATCTGCCATAATATCTTCCTCCTATCTGCTTATCCTATTATATAATCTGCGGCAGTTTTTATCAAATAAAATTCTAAGTGTTGCCGCTAAAATACTTATTACTATCACATGACCCTTTATGTCAAAGCTGCCCTTTGCATACGGCTTTTCACTCTCGAAATCGGGTGTAATCCGCCATCTGTTTGTATAGCCGACAGGAAAGCATGCTAAAATTCCCAATGAAATACCTGTTGTATCAGGCGAGCCTGTTGAATAAACCATTGTAAGCTTAAGCCTCCTTGGGCATATTCTTTTAAGAATGATAAAAAGCTCTTTTTTCAGATGTAAAAAAGCAGCTTTATTTCTCTCATCACTGTATTCTCTTTTTAGCTTATAGATACAGTTTTTTATTCTATCTGACTTATCTTTAAATTGTTTTTTATGTGGCTTTTTATACGTTTTTTGATGAGTGGGCTTAGTTTGTTGTTTTATATGCTGATTCTCATCATTTACTGTCCTTTGCTCGTTATGAGTCTGTGCTATGCTTTCATTCTCTGTCTGTTCATCTGCGACATGTTCTGACTCATCTGCCGGTATTTTAGGCTCATCTCCGGTGTTTTCACTGACTTTATCTTCTGTTTCAGTTTTAGCTGCCTCATCCATATCGTCATCATCCAAAGCCTCATAATTATCAAACAGCTTCTTCTTCACAAAAGCAAGCCTTATATATCCGTCAGTCTCCTGTGCATACTCTATATGCAGTGCAAACAAATGAAAAAGCCACGACACATGTGCTTTTGCTCTTATGTCTGTATTGTCAAAGCTTCCGACAGCCCTGTACTTGACCGGCACAAACAGTACGCAAAGCAGCGCTGTAAGTATAAGAGCAAGCACTACAAGGAGTATGATGCCTATGACCTTTAAAATCGTAAATATCATCTATCTATTTCCTCCGTTTGCTCTTTAAATAGCTCTTCACATCTGTTTTACCTGTATTTTCGTATGTCTCCTTAACAATATCACAGGCCAGCAAAAGTGCCTCATCATAATTACCCGCTACTGCGATTATGTGCAGATTCTTCTTCGGATATCCCTTTTGCAGCAATTCTCTTGTCGGAATGATATCCAAAAGATTTTCCTCATTTGACGGAAACGTGATGATGTATGTGTGAAGCATGCCGGCATTATGCTCTATCTTCCACTTGATTTTCTTTATCTTTCCGGTAACAGACTCTCCTACAAATAAATCCTCATACCATTTCATTCCAAAACCTCAAAAAGCAGTTTTTTAAACTGCTTTTTAATAATACTAATAATACTTGTGTGTCCCCCATAAGTTGCTTTTCTTTAAATCCAGGTACTCATTGTAAGCCTTCTCAAGTATCTGCTTCTCATTTGCAAACTTGAGCAGATGATATGCCTCGTGATACTTGTAAAACCCTGAATCCATGAAATACTCTTCTCTTTGCGGTTTACTATAATAACTTTCGCCCATCATAAGATACCAGTGTACATCCTTTTCCACTGTATCATGTGGCACGGTAAAAGAATAGTGGCTCTTACCCACGTATTGGATTATCGTTGCACTGGCACCAGTCTCCTCTTTCACTTCACGGATTGCAGTGTCCTTGTACTCTTCATCAGATTCCACAGTTCCCTTGGGCAGTACCCACCCCTCGTACCTGTTCCTGTAGTTCTTGTATAAGAGTAATATTTTGCCACGAAAGATTACCACACCGCCACAGCTCGTTGCTTCTATCATTGCCATTCCTCCAAGTGTGGTTTAAACGCTATCTGTCAGTTCAAGCGAAATATGAACGATAACGTCTGTCATTACACTTAAGTATAACCTACTTCTAAAAAAAGTGCAACAAGCCTATTCATTGAAATATTTATCAAATACCTTTTTTGCCACCGGCACAGCATATGTGCTTCCGGCACCCGAATCCTCCACAACTACTGCGATTGCCAGATCATTGTAGCCGTCCTTTTTTCCATAGCCCACAAACCAGGCATTGGTCTGATCTGTAGAATCTGATACCTGGGCAGTTCCGGTCTTTCCAAAGGCCTCATAGCTCTGATCGCTTAGCTTTGCGCCTGTTCCATCAGATACCACTGCTGCCATAAGATTCTGGAGAAAAGCTGCCTGATCCTTTGACATAATCTGCTTGTATGAAGCCGGTTTATTCTGCTCCACAAGCGCCCCGCTCGCATTTTCCGTATGGTCTACCAGATATGGCCTCATCAGATTTCCATCATTGCAGATTGCACCGGCAATCATGCACATGTGAAGCGGTGAAACAAGCGTGTTTCCCTGACCTATCGTGGTCTGCATGGTCAGAGCTGACGAAGCATTGTTATCCAGTGCAAATTTACTCTTTTTTGAATCAAAGGCTATAGGCAGATTCTTGTTGAAAAGCATATCGTCACACAAGGTATTAAGCTTATTGTTGTCCACCAAAAGACCTATATTGGAAAAGGACGAGTTGCATGACTTTGCAAACGACTTTGTTAAGTCCTCCTGTCCGTGTGATTTATTGCCGGCACAGTGGATTGTAAAGCCGTCCTTTGTAATACTGCCGTCACAATCAAAACTATAGTCGTTGTATGTAGACGGATTTTCGTTATAATACTCAAGTGCTGTAAAAATCTTAAACACTGAGCCCGGAGCATACTGTCCCTGTGTTGCCCTGTTGTAAAGAGAAGTGCTGCCATCACCGTTTACGCTCTCCCAGTCACTTGCGATGGTATTTGGGTCATAATCAGGCTTTGACACCATAACTGCAATCTTTCCTGTTTTCGGCTCAATTGCAATGACAGCACCTTCATAGTCGTCAAGTGCATTGTATGCAGCCGCCTGTGCTTCGTAATCCAGTGTGGTTATGACATTATCACCGGTATTTTTCTTGCCGCTTATATCATTTACTATCTGGTCAAGGAAAAACTCATGTGAGCGAAGCAATGAGAAATTTTCCTGCTTTTCAAGCCCTGCCTTACCGTTTACGGCAAAGCCTGCCACATGCGCAAACATCCTGCCGTCAGGGTATTCCCTTGTCTCAGATGCATCTGAACCTACCTTTGTCCGAGCTATGACATGTCCATCCTTAGTCTGTATCTCGCCCCTCACTACGTTCTTAGAGAAAAGATCCTGCAGCGAATTGTATGGACTGTTGATGAATTCGTCGCTTTTTACAAACTGGAAATATAAGAAATAACCTATCAATCCAACAAAAACTATAAGGAAAAAATATGTAACAACCGCATACTCTCTATTTCTGTGTCTTCGTGCTGTTTTTGCCGCCTGCTGCCGGTTTTCTCCTTCTCTGTTGACTTCCCTGCGCTCCCGGCTCTTTAGCTGTCTGCTTTTGTCTGTTTTTTGTCTCATGGTCCTTTCGTCTCTTGTCATCTATATTTCTCCTTTTTTCAGGGGCTGCCTGCATAATATACATGCCCTGTATCATTCCAAAAATAATCATCGTAGATAGAAGCGAGCTGCCACCATAGCTCACAAGCGGCAGCGTCACACCGGTCATCGGTATAAACTTGGTTGAGCCGCCGACAGTTAAAAGCACCTGAAGCGCATACACACTGCCAAGTCCCAACGCCACATACTTGTAAAATGCATCCTTCATCTGCATGGAAAGATTAAATATCATAAGAAAGCAGCTGACACAAACCATAATGAGGCAGACAGCAAATATACCGCCCATCTCCTCTGAGATAGCCGCTATGATAAAGTCTTTTGACACAATAGGTATCTTATTCGGCAGTCCCTGTCCCAGTCCAAAGCCAAACAGTCCGCCTGTACCTATGGCAAAAAGCGACTGACACACCTGATAGCCGGCCTTGTCTATGACAGAAAGAGGATCAAGCCATGCAACAATTCTGTTTTTCACATGTGAAAACAGATGATAACCAGCGTACATTCCAAGCCCCACAAACGCAAGACCTCCGGCAAAAATATAAAACCTTTTTGTAGCAACATAAATCATGACCAGATATGTAAAGAAATACAAAAGTGCTCCACCGAGGTCGTTTGATGCAACAAGTATCAGCACAAACACGGCCGATACGCCGCTTGTTATGGCAAGCTGCTTTAAATCAGTTGATTTATACAGCATGGATGCTATAAAAAACACAAAAAGTATCTTCACAAACTCAGATGGCTGAATTGAAACAGGACCAAATGTCAAAGAGAGCTTTGCTCCCCTGCTCGCCACTCCTACCACAAGCACCGACAAGAGTCCAACTATTCCTACTCCTGCATATGTCCATGTCAATTTTCGAAACATCGTGCCTTTTTGCATGATAAGCGGTATTAAAAACGCAAATATCGTTCCGGCAAGCACAAAAACAAACTGCCTTAATGCCTTGTCAAACGAAATTCTCGTTAGAATAATCATGCTAATACAAAGCATCATCACCATATTGTTGAGCACAAGCTCTGAGGCATTCTTATAAAACTTATGATAAATCAAATAAATTGATTCAAAAAGCACAAGCTGTGCTATATAAAATCCTATTATCTTTGTATCCATTGTCGTGACAAAGAGCACCAAAAAACCATCTAAATGAATCAGAAACATATAAAATCTCTGCAGATTATATATATGCCTCTGCTTTTTCGGCTTGTCGGGATACTTGAATAAATGAAAGCATAAAAAAGTATATATGAGAAAAAGTATTATCATAATATACTTGGAAAGCTGTACTATCAGATGTACCATGTTATTCTACTCCTCTTTTGTAATGTCCGTTTGTATATTCAGCTACCTTATCATCCATAACCGCCTTAATCTGCTTTGGAGTCTCGATTGTAAAGCTGTATCTAAAACTTCTGATACCTGCCTCCTTAAGCTTACTTATGTTCTTTGTGAGCATGGTAGGCAGTGAATTATATATTGTATTATAGCACTCCTTACAGTTGTTACAAACTGCAAAGGATTTATTGTATCTGTCCTTTAAATATATAAGCTTTTGCTTTTTATCACAGCCCTTTGTGTTTTTGTGCACACAATTGGCAGTTGTCATAAGCGGATAATATCCATAGACTATCATCTGCGAGCCTATATTGTTTCTATGCATAATCTCCCTTGAATTGAGCTCAAGCGGCACTGTGTCACCACTTACTCCGTGCTCAAAAAAAGCACTCTTTGAAACATCATTAAAGGTATACATATTGTGGTCTAAAATAACTTTTTTCCCTGTAAAAAGATTTTCTGTCAGATAAAGCTCCTCATAGTTTTTCACAACAAAGCCCTCGAAGCTTACCTTATCAAGCTCTTTTGCGATAGATACAAAATAATCCGATGAATCCGCCCTGAATATCGTAGGCAGCATGAGATACACTTTTTTATTTCGCTTTGTAAGGCATTTCACATCATCTGCAAACTGCTGTATCAGAGTATTCCTGTCATACATGTCAAAATCCAGATAAAATACGTCAAAGCAGTCATAGCTAATAAGTGTATCAAGCTGCGTGCGTGTCATACACGAGCATATGGTGGTGTAATCATTTATAGCTTCATCATGTGCTGCATCACTTTTTACGACATGCTCAGGGAGTGCTGTAAGTCTTGACATATCAGCGTATCGTGCATCATTCCTGTAATACTTTTTCAACAGCTCATCACAAAGCCCTGAAATTGCATCACGCCGCAGCTTGTTTAGTGCTCCGTTTGGCACAAAGACGTTTTCTCCGATTTGAGCTTTAATATGTGAAAACTCAAAGTCTGTATCACCGGTTTTGTTTATCCTGTCTATAGCGGCTTTTTTATCAAGCGGTGCCTTAAGTGCGGCGCTGACAGGTTCTATTGAAGCTTTGTATGTCACATCACCTCTTTTTACAGTGAGGCTTCCGGGCTCGCCTTCTCTTAAAACAAGCTCTCCCTCTATCGAAAGCTTTCTCTTTTCAGGCGAAGGCTCTGCAGCATTTGAAACGAAATTAGGCTTCACATAAGTCACCATATCAGAGCCATTGTGGTCGAAATAATACCTGTCTGTGAAACCGCAGCGGTTTCCAAGTGCCTTTATCCTGTCATAATCAGCATCACTAACAGGCTTTTTGCTGTCAATATAGCTTCTGTAGTATTTTACCACTCCGCATGCATACTCAAGCTGCTTCATACGTCCCTCAATCTTGAGCGAATAAACACCTGCATCATGCAGCTTGTCAAGAGCCTTTATACCACACATATCCTTAAGGCTTAAAATGTATTCATCCTTTTTGCCCTCCACGGTATACGGCAGTCTGCACGGCTGTGCACAGCGACCTCTGTTTCCGCTTCTACCACCTAAAATACTGCTGAAAAGGCACTGTCCGGAATACGAATAGCACAATGCTCCGTGCACAAAGGCTTCAAGCTCCATGCCGGTTTTCTCATGTATGCGCTTCATCTCGGCAAGAGAAACCTCCCTTGCCATGACCACACGCGTCACTCCAAACTGCGAAAGGAAGCGCACTCCGTCTGCTCCGGTCACCGTCATCTGTGTACTCGTATGTATCTCCATTGACGGAAAATACTCATGGATAGCCTTCACCACTCCAATATCCTGCACTATCACTGCATCAAGCCCTCTTTTGTAGTACACAAGCAGGTAGTCGTAGAGCTTTGAAAACTCACTGTTTTTAATCAGCGTATTGACCGTCAGATACACCTTTACTCCTCGTAAATGCGCAAAATCAATTGCCTCTAAAAGCTCCTCCTCTGTGAAATTATTGGCATATGCCCTGGCTCCAAACATGCTTCCGCCCACATACACAGCATCGGCGCCGCTTTCTATCACGCCCTTAAATATCTCAAGGTTGCCTGCCGGTGCAAGCAGTTCAAAATCTTTATTTCTCATATATTTCCTCATATAGATGCTCATTTGATATCATATAAACCTGCAATAAAATAGGGAACAGTGTACGATAACTGTTCCCCTTTTATTGCTATTTATCGCTACTGTCATTTGCCCCTTTAGAAGCATGTGCAGATTTTTTAACAGGCTTTTTTCCATCAAGAAGTGACTCCTCAAGAGTTGCCTCAAGTCTCGCCTTGTTGAGTAAAAGCTCTTTGTTTTGTGCCTCAAGCTCCTTCATGCTCGCCTCGGCATTCTCAGTCTTCACCTGATTGGAAATTAAATCATGCTTTAAATCGTATATTTCCTTATCCTTATTCTCTATATCACCCTCGAGCTTTTCGACAAGTGCCTTTGCCTTGAAATAATCATCCGCAATATTGAGCTCGATAAGTGTGCTCTTCATATTGCCCGGAAGATGCTTATACTCATCCATATCATCAAACTCTGCAATCTTGTTGTTGATGTATGCCGCAACCTTCTGTAAGTATTCCTCATTCTCATATCCTGACAGTGTGTAAACCTTTCCGTCTATTACCACCTCGGCATTTGTTTTTGCAGACATTTAATCATCCTCCGTTTTCACATTTATTCAAACCAGCTATATTAGTATTAATATTACTATTAATATCAATTTCAATATCAAATACTTAATTATTATATGCCTTATAGATATAAATTGCAACTTTAAGCCCTTTTTCTCTCAAAATGCTCAAAGGCTAGTTCTGTTGCCACACGTCCCTTTGGTGTGCGGTTTATGAAGCCGTTCTTCACCAGATACGGCTCGTAAACATCCTCAATGGTTCCGGCATCCTCACCTATTGCCGCCGCAAGCGTATCAAGACCTACCGGTCCTCCCGCAAACTTGTCAATGATGGTGAGAAGTATATTTCTGTCGTTTAAATCAAGTCCGTACTTGTCAACCTCCAAAAGATCCAGTGCAAAGCTTGCCACATCATAGGTGATTTTGCCGTCATACTTGACCTGCGCAAAATCCCTGACACGCTTTAGCAGTCTGTTTGCAAGTCTTGGCGTGCCTCTTGAGCGTCTTGCCATCTCGTAGGCTCCCTTGTCATCTATCTCAACTCCAAGCACCTTTGCGGAATTGACGATAATATGCTTTAGCTCATCGACAGTATAAAACTCCATGTGATTTACCACGCCAAACCTGTCCCGAAGAGGCGCTGACAACATGCCCGCCCTCGTTGTTGCCCCTACAAGGGTGAATTTGGGCAGGTTGAATCTGATTGACTTTGCAGACTCGCCCTTACCAATCATGATATCAATGGCGTAATCCTCCATGGCAGGATAGAGCACCTCCTCCACCTGACGGTTTAATCTGTGAATCTCATCGACAAACAGTATATCTCCCTCCGAAAGTCCGTTGAGTATGGCTGCCATCTCTCCCGGCTTACCTATTGCAGGACCGGAGGTCACCTTTATCTTTGTACCCATCTCATTTGCAATGATTCCTGCAAGTGTTGTCTTTCCAAGCCCCGGTGGTCCGTAAAACAGCACATGATCGAGCGCCTCGCCCCTTGATTTTGCAGCTTCAATATATATTTTTAAATTGTCCTTTATCTTCTGCTGACCGATATAGTCATCAAAATACATAGGACGCAGGGATTTTTCTATTTTTATGTCCTCTTCCTGCAATTGTGTGGAAATTACTCTTTTCACGTTTTGTTCCCCGTTTCTGTTTTAAGCTTACAGCTTTTATCAATCAGCCCATATTTTTGAGTGCAAGCTTCAGCACATCCTCTACATCCATATCCTCTGTGATATCAACCTTGGACACTGCCTTAAGACTCTCAGTAGACGAATATCCAAGCGCATTGAGCGCCATGACAGCATCATTTTTCACAGTGCTGTTCATGGATACAGCAGCACCGGAAGTCTGATTCTCAAGCTTCTTTTCAAATGCATCCTCAAGCGACAGCTTGTCCTTTAAATCAAGTATTACTCTCTGAGCCGTCTTTGCACCTATTCCCGGTGCCTTTGATATAGCCTTTGAGTCGCCCGATAGAATCGCAAAACGCAAATCATCGGCAGGCAGAGTTGACAAAATGGCAAGGCCGCCCTTTGGTCCGATTCCGCTGACTGTAATCAGCAGCTTAAAGATTTCAAGATCATCCTTGCTCAAAAAGCCATAAAGTATCATGGCATCCTCCCTGACACACAGGTAGGTGTAAATTTTTACATCCTCTCCCTCGTCGGGCAGCATATCAAAATACTGCGTCGGTATGTAAATAAGATAGCCTACACCTGCTGCCTCCACTACAATGCTGTCTATATTTTTTTCTGCAAGCTCTCCTTTTATATATGCATACATTGAATCCATTTGTTACTGTTTCGACTGTAGCCTGACACACAGGCATAAAAACAGCAGCATCTCCTTTTATTATTAAATATACGTAGATTACAGCCCATTAAAACTATACATGAAAGCTGTCAGAAATCCTTAAAAGCACCTGTGAAGCTACTATTCCAATCACAAGACCTGTGATGCATCCCGCCACAAGAAGCACCGGAATATAATACACTACGCTGTAGGTTGACAAAACTATAGCCGCAACTATTATCTGTCCTATATTGTGACACACTCCACCGACCAGACTTATTGAGACAGAGCTGAATTTATCTGATTTCTTAAGCAGGTACATAACGATAAAGCTTAGTATACAGCCTGCCAGTGAATATATGATGCTGAACGCATTTCCAAACATAAAGCCTGAAAGCACCGCACGAAATACACATAGCAGAAATGTCTCCATGGGTGCTGCTATATAAAGCATGATTACTGTCACTATATTTGTAAGTCCAAGCTTCACTCCCGGTATGCCTACTGCAAACGGTATAAGTGACTCAACATAGCTTAGCACCAGTGCCAGTGCCATAAGCATACCAAGATATGCAATCTTTCTGGTTTTCATTTATCTCATTCTTTCTATAAAAATGTTCGGGTATCACTTGGATATCGAATCTATATCGGATTTCATGTCGCTTTTTACCGTCACAACAACCTTATTCGGCAGACAGATAATCGACTCTCCCTCCTTTGATATCGCCTTCTGCTTCACACACAGATGATCCGGACAGTCGGCAGAGGTCATATCCGCCACACCGCCCTTTATGACAAGGGTGTTAGTAACATCGCCATCGCCGTTTTTTATCTCAATTGTATCATCCTTTGAAAGCGGATATGTGCCATAGGCCCTTCCATCGATAGTCACCTCGACACATGCATCGCTATCCGTATCCTGTCCCTTTAAATATACAAGCTTCCATATAAGAAGCAGAGCGACAGAGATAATTACAATAACCGATATCAGGATTATATCATTTCTGCCAAAACGCTTACGCATCCTCTTTTATCTCTCCCATATAGTAAAAGCCTCTGCACTCATCAAGCTTCACATTATAGATATTTCCAATCATATCCTCGGTACCCGGAAAATGTACGATTGAATTATTGTCCATACGTCCGGTCACATAGCCGTCCTTCTGGTCATCCATCTCCTCTGCAAGTACCGGCACCACTTTGCCCTCATAGCATTTTGCCTTTTCTGATGAGATAGTCTGAACCTCCTTTAAGAGCCTGTCAAACCTGTCCTTAACCACATCATCCGGCACCTGATTCTCCATGGTAGCTGCGCGTGTGCCTGTTCTCTTTGAGTAAATAAATGTAAAAGCACTGTCATATCTGACCTGCTTGACAACATCCATTGTCTCAAGAAAATCCTCCTCAGTCTCTCCCGGGAAGCCCACAATGATATCAGTTGTGATTGCAATATCAGGAATCTGCTCACGAAGTCTCTTTACCTCGTCGAGATATTTTTCCTTGTCATAGTGTCTGTTCATCTCCTTAAGCACCCTTGAGCTTCCTGACTGAAGCGGCAGATGCATATGCTTGCACACCTTGTCGCACTCCTTTATCGCCATAATCAGGTCATCGGATAAATCCTTTGGATGAGATGTCATAAAACGAATCCTCTTAAGTCCCTCAATCTTATTGACCTCGCGAAGAAGCTCTGCAAAGGTTATAGGATTGTCAAGAGTTTTACCGTATGAGTTGACATTCTGTCCGAGAAGCATTATCTCGCACACTCCGTCTGCAACAAGCTTTTCTATCTCTCTTATGATATCCTTAGGCTCCCTGCTTCTCTCACGTCCTCTTACATATGGCACGATACAGTAGCTGCAGAAATTGTTGCAGCCAAACATGATATTGACACCTGATTTGAAAGAGAACTTTCTCTTCACCGGCAGATCTTCGACAATCTGATTGGTATCCTTCCATATGTCAATCACCTGTGAGCCAGACTCGATATTGTTGCACAAAATCTCTGCAAACTTGAATATATTGTGGGTTCCGAATACGATATCTACAAACTTATAGTGCTTTTTGATATTTTCAACAACCTCCGGCTCCTGCATCATGCAGCCGCAGAGAGCAATCTTCATCAGAGGATTCTTTTTCTTGTAATTCTGCAGATACCCAAGTCTGCCGTACACCTTGTTGTTAGCATTCTCACGTACGGTACAGGTGTTGTATACAATGAAATCAGAGTGCTCATCAGTTCCTTCCACGTAGCCTATCTGCTCGAGTATTCCGACAAGCTTTTCTGAGTCGCGGGCATTCATCTGACAACCAAAGGTTGTGACATGCGCGAAAAGTGGACGCCCTAGTTTTTCGGATAATTCTTTTACATATTTACGGGCTTTCGCAATATAATAATACTGTCGTTCCGGTTCTTCTGTTGGCGGTGCTGCTTCCAGATCAACCGCGTTTATCAATTCTTCTTCAAATAATTTATTTTCATTCATGGTTAGATTTCCTCTTTCTGTTCATGTTTATACGATTTTATATTATATCTGATACAGTTCTTTTTTTCAATGAGAAAAAGTCACGCTTTCGCATGACTTTTCCCAGTGACATATTTTATTTTAAGAAGGTGTAAGACATTTTGTTGTTGAGTTACATTATTTTACGCGGATTTTCTGCCCGACGTATATTTTGTTCGGGTTGCTGATTCCGCTAAGTTGTGCGATCTTCTGGTATGTAGTGCCATACTTCGCCGCGATTCCTGATAAGGTGTCGCCACTCTTTACTGTGTAGTACACTGCGCCAGATCCGTTTCCTGTGCTTTGCCCGTTAATGATCTTCTGTACGGCGTCGTATTTGCCGCCTAATACAGCTTTTCTCACGTCGCCATTTCCGTATCTACCCGCCTTCGTTTCGGCTGCCAGTGTTGCCACTGACGCTTCCTGAATGTGGTTGATCTCGCTTTGTACTTCATTATAACGCGAACCCAACGCCGCTTTTCTTGCGTCGCCGTTTCCATACTTCCCAGTCATTACACCGTAAACCAGATCAAGGACTGATCCGTTCGGTGCGTCCGCTTTTGGTGTCTGGATTGCCTGTGTACCTTTTGCGTAGGCTTTCCATGCTGTCGCGTCCATGTATGCGATATTCATATCCAGATTTCCGTTGTAACCGGATAAACGGCCGGCGGAAGAATACTGGAAGATCGCGGGCGTTCCCCATGCTCCGAAGCCCTTTGCGTCCGTCCATGGGTTCGTCTGATAGCCTGTCGCGTTGTTGTTCGCGTACTGTGCAACCCATAAACCATATTCGGCAGCCACCGTCGCCCAGTCATGCTGACGGCATACGCTTTTCGACATATAGATCAACGGCTTTACGCCTGTAAGATCTCTTACTTTGTCAAGAAACGGTTTTGCGACTGCCGGCCCCTGAGAAAACTTCGCGTTCTGCTCCCCTTCCCAGTCAAGAACCAGAATAGCGTCGCCGATATACCCTTTAATGTTGTTTACGAAATGTTCTGCTTCTTTGGCCGGATCGCCGCCTGAAAAATAATGATATACGCCCAGTAACCGGCCGGCGGCTTTCGCCTGCTGATATGCCCGGTCGCAATCAGAATTTACATAACTTGTTCCCTGTGTTGCTTTGATTATCACGAAATCGGCGGGAACTTTTGAAAGATCAATGCCTTTCTGCCACCCGCTTACGTCAATTCCATTCATGCTCATATTATTTTCGTCCTTTCCGCTCATATACGCGCGTTTCTTTCATCATTGCGTCCGCTTTCAGTGCGGGAACTGTGAAGCTGTTGTTCTTCCACCATGCTACCAACGCGGCCGCTGTGGAAAATCCGAACGATACAACCTGCGTCACGGTTTCGTCGCTGATTGGTAACGGGCTTTTTCCGAAAATTGCAAGTCCGCTGTTAATTATGGTTAAAACCAGAATCGCGGTTCTTGCGATAGTGCCTTTACTCACTTTCATGTGTATTTCTCCTTTCTCCACGCTCTATGCTTTTGATTCTTGCTTCATGGTTGTTTAACATTTTGTCCTGTTCGTCGTTATGCTCCCAGATTCTCCTATGGCTCTCTGTGTTTTTATTCTGCATGGCTGCGAACTGTCCATCTAAATTCTTGCAGGTAACTGTTAATTCTGTGATCGCTTTTGTCAGTGTCACGATCGGACGTACAAGCGCGATGATTCCGCCGCCTAACGTGATTAGCATAACTATAACGCTCCATTCATTCATTTTTTCACTCCTTCCACCCGCCTTTCTGTTATGATTCTATTTCTTTTATTCGGTCATTTCTGACCTGTTTTATTTTTCCTCTGTTCCAGTCAGTTTTTTATATTCTTCGTCGGTCAGTTTCCCGCGCGTTTTTGCCTGATCGACCATTTTTAACCACTGTTCATATTCAAATTTCATTTTCATTTTCAAGAGAATTTTATACATATGTCCCGCCCCTTTCTTATTCTGGAATATATACGTCTGTCATTTCTGCCAAATATTGCAGCAATAACGCTTGCGATTCCACTTTTTCTTCCAGTTCTGCGATTTTTTCTTCCGGCTTCTTTTCTCTTTCCGGTTCGTATGTGGCGTACTGATCCGGGTTTTTCTTTACGTCGTCCAGATCCACCGCGCCTGTTTCTGCTGTGATCTCCGTATAGTCGTATTCGTAGAACGTCTGTGGCTCGTCCTGTCCTTCCGGTGTTTCCTTTACTGTCTTACCGTTCAGGCATAAGAAAATATAATCTTTTCCGTTAAGCTGCTTCACGGTAACTTTGTTTTGCCTTTTGTCGAATCTTGCTTTCATGCGAAACTACTCCTTTACATACTTTTATTGTTTGTACTGTCTGATACTTCTTTTTGATCTTCTGACTGTTTGTGTGATCTAAAATTCCTTTATACGACGCGCACTTTCTAGCAAGCCATAGCGGGATCTTTTTCTTTTGCTTTATGAGTGCCTGCGCTTTCTTATATGCCCGGCGCACGCGCAAGAATACGCGCTGTCTAATCGTGATATGGTGTCTGTATATTCTTACGCCCATAATGTCGATGAAATGTCCGTCGTCCTTTCGTTTCATTACGGTTGTAAATACGATCCAGTTGTCTTTTATTTTTAGCCCCAGTTCTTCCGCCTTTTGCGTGATTAGCTTCATAGCTTTGTGAATGTCTTTCGCATTTGTGCCAAGAATCAAGATATCATCCATATAGAAAAGTTGATGCAATACCAGTTTTATTCGTTCCATGATTCCGTTTCTTTTCTTCCTGATCCTGTACATTCTTTCGGCTATTTCGTGGTATATCTGCGATAAAAAGACGTTGCAAAGGTACTGACTTAAATATGATCCAATGCTTAATCCTGTTTCGAATGTTCCGATCAGAAGCGCGATCAGGTTTAATAACGGTTCGTTTTTAATATATTTTCTTAAAAACTCCATGACCTTTTCCCGATCGATCGACGGATAGCATTTCTTTATATCGCATTGCCCGGCGTATCTGATATTCTTATTTCGCAACCATTTCTTGATCGCTTTGATCCCGTATGACTGTCCTTTGTGTTTCAGTGCCGCGCATTGATATTCGCCGATTCTTTTCAGAAAATCTTTCATCGCTTCCACGGCAATATAATCATAGATCTGCTGTTTGATATTCTGAATCCCGATCCGGCGCACCTTCTGACTGGAAGCGTCGATCTTTTCTTTGTACCATATCGGTTTGAATTTTATTTTGTTCTGGATCAGTTCTTCGCGTATGCCGTCCACTGCTGTTTCAGCGAACGGTTGTAGTGCTTTGATTCCGAATTCTTCAAACGCTCTCTTGATAAAGTCTTTTGAAAGCCCGGAATATTCCGAAAACATTTCCAGAACGTCATTTCTTTTATATTTATTTCTTAAACATTTATACACCGCCTTTTGAATCAATTTTCTATCTGTTATATCTACATTCTTGCAATATCGTTTCATTCGATTGTCTTTATAAGGGCTTTCGGTTTTTTACTACTAACCCCGACGACCGGGCGAACCCCGGCCGTCCTTACTCCTTCATCTCTAAAGTTTTGGTAGGTCTATAAAAAGTATTTCGGGCAACCGCCCAAGAGCCATTTAGGCTACACCCTTTACGGGTGCGAAATACGACGCAAAGTATTTTTGTAAAATAAAATGAAATAAACAATTTCAGCCAAGGTAGTTCCAGTTCGTCCTGTCAAGCCTGTTCCTGCAATTCACGTAAACGGGGCCGCCATTCGCGCCATTCCTGAGATTACCGCGTGCGTCGTAAGTCCTTCTATACCGTCCGGTCGTATTAAGGGCGATCCCCTCTTCCCTAAAGGGAATTCACCCCCAACGACCTACTGTATCAATCGCAGCCAAGGTAGCCCCAGGCCGTCCAGTCAAGCCCGACCCAGCAATTCACGAAAACGGGGCCGCCACTCGCGCCATACCAGAGACCACCGCGTCCAAGGTCTTCTCTTGTTCCTGATGTGCTCTTTCCGCCTGCATAGCAACGATCGCCCCAACCTTGCCGATCACTGCTGCCGACTGCCTTCACAAACCATGCGCAAGTTTCCATATCTACTCCGATATCTCCGATCCAGAAATCCGCGCCGTCGTTTGCCGGAATGTTGCCAATCAGTTTATATGTGCTTTTGATTGTTGCTTCGTCTGTGACGTGTTTTGTCCCCCGGCGGGCGATATATACGTCTTTGCTATAATCTTCTTTGAATACCATCACGGAATCTGCATATACGATATATCCGCCGACCGCATCTTCGATGCCCATAACTCTATACGGGTGTTTGCCGTCTGTGTTCGACCTCAACGATCCGTCGTGTTTTCCAATAACCTGATCTGTTGATCCGCTCCACCAGTGCATAGAAGACATTGTGATCGGTGCGTTTACTGTGTCGCTGATCGCGACCGGTGTTGTCGTGAACCCTTCTTTCACGTCCAGATATACCGCTTTGTTGTTTTCGTCCAAATCTTCGATTCTCAATACCTTTACATCGTCCGCGTATTTGTGAATCGTACCGACGCCGCGATCGTTATTTACGTTTGATCCGCTTACCGAACCATAGCCGACCGATACATACGCGCCGACGATAACATTTGCCGCCTGTGCATTCGTTACCGGAAAATAGGTTTCTTTCGTGTCTCTCTGTACTGCTGCCGCATACTGGAAGTTATAGTTTGTCGTTCCCTGAAAAATAGTCTGTTCATTCTTTGTTGCATACTTGATAATCTGATACAGGATTCTATATAGGTTTCTTTCTTTTCCGCCGCCCCAGTAGCCTTTTCCTTTCTTCTGGTAGTTTGTAATCATGTTGTTGTAGCACTGATTTCTTTCTGGTTTGGAATTTTTAAAGGATCGCAAAAGTCCGTCTGTTCCGATTCCGCTTACATATTTACTATGTACGACATACGGGGCGAAGTTTCCGTCTTCTTTCTTTGCAGTTTCCCAACCTACAAGCCCATATTCATCGTTCGGCGTATCTGACAACGTCCAGATCTGCTTCCCGTCTTTTTCTTCCACGTTCCAGTATGGCGTCATAGCAATTACGCCGACATCTACCGAACCGTCATTCTTGAAGCCATTTCCCCAACCTTCAACCGCCGTCGGGACCTTCCGGCCGTATTCGTTCGTTACGTAGTTGCAGTTAAACCATGTAAAGATCCCGATACCTTCGTAGTCGTCCTGTCCTTCTACCGTATCAGTTGACGGTTCGCATACTTTCCCGGCATTTGCAAGCGTTTTCGTTCCGTCTGACGTCGGATTTGTTACTGACAAATATAATTCTGTCTGATATATCTTTCCATTCCTCATAGAGCCGAAAAAGGCTTCCAGAATCTTTTCGTCAATAATTCCGCTTACGTTGTCCGCTACCTTCTGCGCCGCTTCTGTCGCCGCTTTTGCTGCCGTTGTCTGCTCTGTTGCTTTCTGTGCTGCGGTATTCGCCGCCGTTGTCGCTTCATTTGCTTTTGTAACTGCGCTATTCGCATTCCCCGCCGCCGTTGTTGCTGCTCCGGCTGCTTCTGTTGCTTTTGTTGCTGCTGATGTGGCTTTTTCGGCCGCGCTGTTGGCCGCGCTTGCTGCGCCGTTGGCGCTGTTGGCCGCCTGATTTGCATTTGCGGCGGCAGTTTCTGCGATCTTTGCGTTTGCCGCCGCTGCCTGCGCTGCCTGATCCATATCGTTAAAAATTGTTCCCATAGAAAGAAATTCTTTGTCACTCACGAACCCGTCTGTCTTGTATACGGTTTCTACGATCTTCGTGTAGTAGGTTGCTGACTTCAATTCCTTTCCGCCTTTTAACAGAACGATTTCTCCTTTTCCGACGCCTGCTGCCGCTAACATCTGTTCCGTGTAGGTTACAAGAATTTCATTCCCTGACAGGGCGCAGTCATTCAGTACCGGGTTTCCGTCCGGCTTATAGTATTTAATCCGCGCGGTGCAGCCCGTCGGGATTTCATACGGTTGTTTGTTTTGTAATAATGAGACGGCCAGAATTCGCGAACCCTTGTCGCCCTGTTTCATCACGACATATTCAAAAGGGCTTTTCCCGTCAAGTTCGATCGTGATCTTTTGTGTGATTGTGATATCCGTTGCCATTATGCTTCGGTCTCCTTTCTATTAACCAGAATGTCGGTCTGTTCTGCCATGAGTGCGATTCTCTGTCGTTGTTCCTCTGCCAGAAGTCCTTCGATTATTAGGTCGATAACTTCCCCCGGTAGATCATACGTTGCCGCTGCCCGGTTGATATGCATTCGCAAGTAATTTCGCGCCTGTTCGATTCTAAATCCGTCCGGCAGTCGCGTTTCCTTTTGTTCTTCTTTCTTTTCTTCTGCCATTTGTTTCTCCTTTCTATAATACTTCCCATAGTTCCGGCGATTCTTCCGGCATAGTGTCGGCCGTGGTTGTATGTGCCTTTTTGCACTTAAAAAGAATCAGTTCTTCCGGTTCTTCGTCCATGTTTCGGGCGAATGTGGCAGCTCTTCGTAGTGCGTATCGTTCGCCCTCTTTTACTTCCACCCCCTCTTCCCATTCCGGGAAGCAATAAGGCAATTCCGCCGCCTGTTCGTCGGGCAGATTGTTTGCCGTGATTTCAATTAACTTCCTGATCTGCCTTGCAGCTTCCGTCATACTCATTTACTTTTCTTCTCCTAGCAAAATCTTTAACGCCTTTTCCGCGTCGCTTTCTTCTGTGTTAGTTGCTTCTATAATGTTCGGCGTTTTTATAACTTTTTCGGCTTCCTGTAATATGTGTTTTCTTTCTTCTGTCAATTCTTCTTTTTCTTCGTCTGCCATGTTTTCTCCCTTCTAACCGTTGCTCCATGATCCAGAAACTAAAATTCCATTTTTAAATTGCATATGACAACCGTTTGAATATCTGCAACTTCCGTCGCTATTCATGTTTAATATTTGTGTAAAGTTGATCGTTCCATAGATTCCGCCACCTTCAAACGACGGGTTTTTCAGTGTCCAATTGTGCATATCTATATCACAGCCCGCATTCAACGCGCCACCTGTTAGGTTTGCGAAACTCGATCTTGCGTAAGTCCATTTAACATCGTAATCAGTGTTTTTTGACGGTTGCGCCGCCCATGCCATATAGTCGCCCGTGTATTCCAGATCGAAATTTAATCCTTCTTTGTTCGAATATCCGGTAAACCCGTTTCCGCCGATCAATCCGATATCTTGCGAATTGTAAGTGATTTCCATTCGCCCATTTCGAAGATATACTTTGTTTTTCCCGTTTTCACTATATAGCGTTCCTTTGATTGTCGCGTTCTGGCAAGTCAGTGTCCCGTTTTCTGTCATGCTTGAATACGTCGAAGTCCAACTAATTTTTGAAGCTTTCAGCCTGATCGAATCCGCTTTCTGTTCGATCAGCGATTCCACCTGCGCCGATGTTACCCGGAGTTCGATCTTGTCTGCTTCTACTTTGATTGCCGCCCTTGCGTACTCTGCGACTGCTGCCGCCGCGACTGCTGCCACGTCCACGCCTACCGCTTCGATTGTCTCTTTCAAATCCGCCAGCGCTGCGTTATATGCATCGAATTTCGTATTGACATTTGCTTTCTCTGTCGCCGTGATCTTTTTGTCTGAAATTGCGTTGTTGATTGCGGTTATCACGGCGTTGTATGCGTTCGTGTAGGCGTTTTTCTTGCTGATAAGTGTTGACCGTGTGGCCGTCCGCTTTTTGTAATGCCACAACTTACGCATATTATTTTCGTATGGGTGCGACGTCTGGATCATTGACACGGTGGCAGCTTCGATCACTTCATAAGTCGGAAGTGTGCTTTCTGTTCCGGTCGTATTGGCTGCCGTTGACACCTGTTTGATTTCGTCGATTGAAAATCCATAGTCTTTATTACCTGAACTATCCGAATACCATTGAATATAGATATCGGTTGACGGTACAATGTAGGTATTCCCGGCGATATCTGCGCCGCTTACTTTGTCTAGTGCCTTATAGATCTTCCCGTCCTTCTGGTAGAATAAATATAGATAATCGTATTTTGTGCCGCTTGATGATATTTCCGTCTTGCAATCTGCATTGAATTTAATTGAAAAATTACTTCCTGTTGTTGTTGACTGTCTCGAAGCTGAATCCAGAACCGCGTTGTATTGCTTTTGGATTGAAGCATTGTCTTTTTCCAGTTCTTTGATATATCTTTCGATCGTCTGTGCTTCTGTTTCCGTGATTATGCCGTCCCGGAATACTCCTTCGACATTTTCTTTGAAATCTTCCGCGTCCTGCTTTGCCAGTTCCAGATCGTCCGATATGGTCTTTTCTGCCGCCTGCGCTCTTTCCACTTCCGCCGTGATTGATTCGCCTGTTACTTCGAATCGCGACTTCATTTCCGATAACAGTTTCGCGTCGCCGTCATCTGTGTACTTTTTTACGCTCTGTTTGTACTCTACCGACAGGGATTCCGCGTTAATGGTCCCGGCTTCGATCAGTGCGCCGTTTAGTTTTCCAACTGCGATAAAATCCGCTACAATCTGACCTTCTGCCGTGATCGCTGTTTCATACGGTCCGCCGATTCCGTTACTTGAATGTCCCAGTCCTGCCAGATTCCACCGCCAGACGTTTTTCGCCGTTGCTGTTGAATCTGTATCCATGATATAGATTTCCTGTGGATTCTCTGCCGGGTATAAAAGCACATGGCCACCAGAATTTCCCGTGATCGCTGCTGTCACGTCCTTTATTGTCTGTTCAATACGTTTCTGTATGATTTCCGCGCGGGTGGCGGATTTTACGATCTGTTCTTTCTGTTCCTTCTGTGCTGCCGTGATCGCCTTTGTCAGGTTTGTTTTCGGTTCTCCGATCTCTACACTGTCGAATCGCTCTTTGATGCTGTCGTATGAGTATTTAACGATCTTTGCTTTGACTTCGATTCCCAGTTTTTCGATCATGACCGTTACAGTGTCACAAATTCCGATCGTTTCAAGTGCCTGTATATTTTCATAGTCCTTTGTCTTTTTCAGATTTTGGAATGTTGCTTTGATCGATATTTTCGGTTCGTCGATTCCGCTTTCTGTATAGGTTTTTGCAACCTTGCGAAGCATTTCTTCCGATACGATCACGCCGTCTTCGAATTCGTCTGAAAAATCCATTGGCACACACTTTAGGCGGGCGTATTTGTCCGCGTTTGGTGTGTTGATAAACTTTTCGGGAAGTGAAACGAAAACCGGATCTGGTTCTTCCGTCGCTCCTTCTTCCTTTTCCGGTGTGTAATAACAATATGGAAATATCGCCGTTATCACGTCGCCGATGTTTCTTTCCTGTTCTGCCGAAATCAGGTTCTTTCCGTACCGTATCGTTGCCCCGGTATCTGATCCGCGGGATTTATGCAGCTTTACTGTAAAGTTATCGAATTGAAATTCCCCGCCCCAGACGTCAAGGATTGATCCTTCTGTACCGCCCAGAATGTTTCTGACGCTTAACACGTCGTCTATCTGAGTGCTGTTTCTGGTCGTGATATCCGACCACGCCGTATAGTTGTTTCCGATCACAGCTTCTTCTAATAGCTGCGCGATCGCTTCTTGTGCGTTCTTCCCGGATATTTTCGGACGGCATACCGGATTCATGTTCAATTCGTAACTGATGTGTTCGGCGTAGTAGGTGTTCACGCCACCGATCGGCTTTCCTGATTTATAGATCCTGAATAGCTGATCGCCGTCTTTGTCGTTTGGTTTTGCTTTGATTACTGCATCTTCTGTGATGTATTTCGCCAGTCGCCCTTCCTGTGGATATTGTAAAGTCAGTTCAAAAGATCCGTTTCTTTCTTCCTCTACAATGCAAGATATCGCGTCCGTCAGAAGTCCGATTCCGTTTGAATCAAATTGTGTTTCAAGGGGATCATATAGAATCGGTATCACAGACAGCACCAACGCGGCACAATGTCAATTTTCTTCACATTGCCCGCCCAACGGATTTTATTTTCGCCCGCTACCAGTTTCGGAAATAATGTCGTAGTCATTTTGTTATTTTGTAGCGTGTCCCCTTTGTACGCATTTAATAACGCGCTGTCTACTTCGATATAGTCTTCTATTTCCTTGAATGTATGGGCGCGGTCGTTGATATACAACGTAACCGCACCCGTCGCATAGATTTTCATGTACGGATAAGCCGTAAAGCCTTCTGTATTGAAAATGCTTGTCGTTTTTGTGAGTGTCAGTGTTCTTTCGCCGTCGTATGAATATTTATATGGGTGGCAAGTGAACTGGATTTCCAAGCTCCCCAGAAGTGCGGCGGCGATTTCTTCCACCGACATTTCTTCCGATACATGGGCCATTCTGTAGTAATTGCGTTCGTAACTGTCGTCAAGCCGTGCATATTGCACGGTCTGGTACAACCACGCATACACATTCCGGGCGACCATTTCAAGATCCTGATATTCTTCCGGCATAACATAACATTTATACACCTTCTGAAAATCTTCGTATTCTTCATTATCGATCGGATCTGTTTTATTATTCAGAATCACGTCGCCACGTCCCGGAATGTTTACTTTTTCAATAACGGGTTTGGGACGGCCGTATATGTTCTCTTTTTCGTATACTGCCAGTCCCATATCAAGAGAATTCCGCCCGTTATATGTAAAGCTGTTGATATCGTCGTAAAATTCATTAAGCATATACTTTATCGTCCCTTTCCTTTAATTCCTGCGCCATTTCCATAACTTCTTCCGTCAGTTCGCGCACGTCCTGTTTTCTGTTGTTATAGAAATTTTCTATATTCATGCTGATTTCTTGTTTCAGAGTTCCTTTCTGTCCGCCGAAGTTTCTTTCAAGTGCCTTGTTCTTTGCTGTTCCTGAAAGTGGTGTAACGATTGTTTTACCGTTTACCATTTCGACGATCTCCGGTCCCGCTTCCGCTACAATCGCGCGGCCGTTTGTTAAGATACCGCCCTTCGCCAGTCGTGGCAGACTTAAATATCCGACATTTCCAACCGATACGCCCGGAAGACGGTTAATCAAGTTAATTGCTCCATTGATAATTCTGATCGCGGAATTGACCGTGTTTTGAATCATAGATATTACGCCATTGATCCCGGATTTTACCGCGCCGCCGATCGCGTTCGCGATAGACGTTCCCAGATTTGAAAATGTGTTTCGGATAATGCCCCACAAGCCAGAAAAGAATGATCCCCAGTTTGAAAAGACATTTTGAACCGCGTTCCATGCTGACTGAAAGATTGATCCGAACCAACTTCCGACAGATCCGAAAATATTCTGAATCCCTGACCATACCTGACCGAACCAGCCAGTCACGGCCGACCATATGCCTTTTATCGCTTCCCATGCGCCCGAAAAGTCGCCGGAAAGTACGGACTGTACAACCGAAAAAATTCCCTGTATCACAGACCAGATCATTTGAAAATACCCGGTCGCCACGTCCCAGATGGTTGTAATTGTTGTCCATGCAACTTGAAAAAATCCGCCTAAAACTGTAGCAACTACCGAAAATACGGCTTGTATATTCGACCAGATTGTTTGAAAATACAGAACAACTACGTCCCAGACGCCTTTTATAATGATCCATGCGGATTCGAAAAATCCGCCGATTATCTGCCCGACGACCGAAAAAACGGTCTGGATTCCGATCCACACATTCTGAAAATATGTAGTTGCAATGTCCCAGATCGAAGTTATTAAAAACCAAGCGATTCGAAACGGTGCTGTCAGGATTTCCGCAACTACTGAAAAAGCGGTTTTGATTCCTTCTTTTATCATTTCGAAATATGGTTGTGCGGCCGCCCACGCTTCCTGAATTTTGTTCCATGCATCTTTGAAAAATTGTACGATAGCTGACAAGATTCCCTTTACTGCTTCTCTGAATGCTTCGCAATTATTCCACAGTAAAACTAATGCTGTTACAACCCCGACTATCGCTGTTATGATCCACGCCGCCGGATTTGCTAAGATTGTTGAATTCAGTATTTTTTGAGCCAGTGTCGCTCCTTCGGTTGCCACCGTCCACGCCTTTATAGCTGCCACCATTCCTTGTATCATAGTAACGACATTCCACGTCAAAAGTGCTGCGCCAATTCCCGCTATTAGCGGCAGCAATACATTTGCATGACTTACAAAGAAATTTATAAATTCTGTTATATCTGTAAGCACTTCTTTTAAAATCTCTTTTGCTTGTGGTAAATTATCTTTTACCGTGTCGATTGTTTCTTTCGCAACCGGTCCCAGTTCTTCTCCCAATGGTTTTATCAATTCTGTTTGTATGGATCTTCCAAGTCCTTGAAATTCACTTGCCAGATCGTCATATCTCATTTCTTTGATTTTTTCCATTGTTCCGGCTGCATCTGACGCCGCGCCTTCCATGTTTCCCATCGCCAAGATCGCTTGACCGCCCGTGTCTTCCCACATTGTGCCGAACAACTCAACGCCGATCGTATTTTGTTCAAGCGGATCAGACACTTTTCCCAGTGCTTCGAAAGTGTCCTGCATTGCTTTTTTTGCCGCTTCGCCACCTTCTCCGAACGCTTTCTTTGTTGCGTCCACGTCCATTCCTAATTCTTTAAAAGCATTGTCCGCCGTTCCATCTTTTACCCTGATAGAAAATTCGTTTACTGCGTCGCCTAATTTGTCGATATCAAAAACGCCCGCTTCCGCTCCGTTTTTGAACATATTGAACATATCCGAAGCCGAAAGCCCCATTTGTGCGAATTTGGGGCCGTATTCATTTATCGAATCCAGTAGGTTATCGTTTTTGTTTAGCCCATTTTGCGCGCCTTGCGCTACAAGGTCGAAGGCTTCTTCTGAAGACAGCCCGAATTGTGTCATTAACTGATTTACTGCCCGCATGGATTCTCCGACGTCCATATCAAAGGTGTCCCGGAGTGTGAATGCGCTTTCCGTCATTTCTTGTAATTTCGACGGGTCCATTTCGCCTGTCTGCTGCACAATTACGCTCATAGCTTCGCCGACTTCCTGAATATCTTCGCCGTAATTGTTTTCATACACGGCCGCCATCGCTTTATCCAGTCCGTCTATTTTGTCTGCCGCTGCGCCTGTTGATGTTGCAAGCGTGTTTAATGCCTGATCGTATTCACTTTCAAACTTTAAACTATACGTTCCGGCTGCCACCATTGCCGCTCCGGCTGCTTTCATTCCCGTTTCTACTGCTTCGCCGGCCGCTTTCATTTTGTCTTTGAATTCGTCGGCGCGTTCCGATACTTTCTCGATATCTTCTTCTTTCTTTCCGACATCTTTCAGTGCTTGTGCGGTTTCTTTGGCTTCTTTTTCCGCCGCGTCTAAATCATTCGAAACCTTGATGATTTCTCTTTGTAATGCCCGGTATTGTTCTTCTGATACTTCGCCGCGCTCGAACTGCTTCTGAACCTGTTTTTCAGCTTCTTTCAGAATATCCAGTTTTTCAGAAGTTCCGGCGACCGCTTTTGATAGAAGCTCCTGTTTTTGCGCTAATAATTCCGTATTTTTCGGATCTAATTTCAGTAATTTATTTACTTCTCTTAATTCCGTTTGTGTGGTTCTTACGGTTTTGTTAGCCCCTTGCATGGCTTTATCTAGCTTCGTAGTATCTCCGCCGATTTCGATTGTAATTCCGGCGATTTTGCTTCTTGCCATTTATTCTCCCCCTTTCTTTCCGAATTTTTCTCGCAACTGCTGCCGATCCGGCTTCGTCTGCGTCATTCTCCAACAGTTTTCAAGGTATTCTCGCCCTGATTCCGTCTGCGAATTGAAATAGATTACCGATTCCCGCGCCATGAACAAATAAACGTCAAGATCTAATTCTTCCACTTCCCAAAAATTAAGCCCCGTGTATTTCGCTACCATTTTTTCGGCGTTTGTTTTTGGTTTGTAATGAATTTCCTTTGCGTTCGGATCGTCATAGAACGGTATAATTAGTTTGGGTCTGCTTTTACTCCTTTTACAAAGTTCATAAACCCTTTTATAAATTCGCCCATTTCTTCTGTGTCGTAATTGTCAGTCATGTATTTCATTGTGATTTTTTCTTTATTCAGGTTGTTTGACAGCACTTCCGCGCATATTGCGCCTAGTGTGTCCATCGCGTCTGCTACCGACATTTCTTCCAGATCCATTTCCTGTGCTGCCGTAATTTTTTCAAATGTTTTTTTCATCGGCATTTTTACAACCAGTTCTCTACCGTCTTTTAATGTCGTTTTGAAAAAACTTCTCTGGATTTTATTAAAATCAAAATTCATGTTCGCCATTGTCTTTTCTCCTTCTGAAAAAGGCGGCGTTTTTGTCTATACGCCGCCTTGTGATCGTTTTATCTGTTTTATTTATCTGTGGCCGGTTTCTGTTCGGTTGTATCGCTCAAACTCTGTGTATCTTCCAGAACTTCTTCTTCGTAGTGAATCAGCGTTCCTTCCTTGTCCTGCGGTAACGCCGTGAATTCCGCGTCCACGACTGTTTCTTTGTCGTTTGCGAACGCAAGGGAAAAACCGGCCTGATTGTTTCCGACAATCATTACCCATATATCGCCGTCCACCGGATCTTCATGGTGGAAACAAATTACATATTTTTTTCTGCCCTGATTGTTTCCACCTCCGACCTTTACAATTCTTCTTTTCTTTTTGGTTGAAGTCTTTTCCGCATAGCTTACACGTGCGGTATCGCAAATCTTTTCAAGCGTGTTTCCGCAAAATGTCATTAAGCCGCTTTTCATGGTGGCTTCTTCGTCTGTGATAACGGTTTTCTGGATCTTTCTTGTGTCGTCCTTTGCCGTGTAATAACTCGGCTTGTACTCAATGGTCGCGCCACCCTGAATGTATGAAATCTGATTTTCGTCTGTGCAAATTTCATCAACCGACGGCAGATTTCCGTCGAATAATTTCATATGGACGTTTCCAGATCCCAGAATAATTCTTTCTGTTTCTGCCATTTCTATTTCCTGCCTTTCTTCTGCGTGATATTGAATTCATACGCCGTCTGAACCATGTTTTCGGAAGTGATCTCTGCCTGATATTTGCTAAACGGCAGATCGAAAAGAACTTCTTCTTCGATCCGTTCTTCCAGTGATCCGTCCGGCGTTCTGTCCGTGTACAGTTCCAGTGATCCGTCGATCTCCCGGATTCTGTTCTTGTTATCGTCGCCCCTCTGGTCCTCACTAACTAGATAGACTATATACGGCGGATCAGGGACCGGCTTTTTCGCTGTCTTTTTCCATGCATTCTCCGTGATCGGAAGCCCGATCGCCGTTGCTCTTGTGATGATTTCTTCAATCGTTGGCATTATCATTCCTCCGATAATTTCTTGTTAGCGTTGGATATTGCTAACTGCTCTACAAGGTCGTTGGCCGGCTTTATGTGTTCGTACGCTTTTACTCGTCCGCCGTTCCTGCTGGCATGTCCATTTTCCAGTAAGTGCGTTATCTGATAGCGATTTTTGTTCCTGATACTCCATTGCTCTAAGCCCGTTATGGCCGAATACTGCTTTCTTCGTAGCGTAGCTTCCCAACTTCTCGCGTATTTTCCAGTTCGTTGTGGACTGCTTTCTTGCAGTATCCTTTCGCCTTGTATCGCTGTTTCTTTTATTGCAACGTTTAGTTTTTTTCTTAATTCTCCGCCGCCCCAATTTTCCAGTTGTTTTACGACCTCTTTGGGTAAATCTTCTGCTTCAATTTTTACAATCATGTATTGCCCGCCCTTTCTCCGGCGTACAGTTCGATCTTTCCGTCCGCTTTCGGACCATAGCTTCGGTATATCGTTAGGCGGCGACCGTTGAATTCAACTTCCTGTTCGTCGTTGTATTCGTTGGCCCATACGTCGAACTTATAGCGGGCTTTCATGCTCTTTTGTCCTGCTGCCACAAATTCATCACGCCCGATCGGTTCAACAGTTGCGATCACTCCGTTTTTGACGTCTTCTTCTTTGGTTTCGCCCGGTTCAACCAGTGTGATATATGCGTCTATTTGTAGTCGCCCCCTTTGATTCTGGTTAAATGCATATTGTAGGCCGCTAACCATTTGTCGTGGTATGCGTCCATTCCGTAATATGCTTTGACATACGCAAGGACGGCCCCAATGATTAACGGATCTTCCGGGGCTTTCAGATACTTTTCTTCATTTACCCCGATTCTTTTCAGGTCTGCCAGTACGAAATCGACGTGGGTTTTCACGTCTTCGTCCAATGCATCATTTGAAAGTTTTCGGACGCGCAATTTTGCTGCGTCCACAAGTTCGTTGTAGGTCATTGTTTAGCCGTCCTTTCTGTTTCTTATTTTCCTGTTTCCGGTCGTTTCACGCGGATAAATCCGTTATATGCGGCAACCGCACCGCCCGCGAAAATGTCTGCTCTGTATGCGATCTGTCCCTGTTTGAATTTGTAATCGGTTGATTTTCTCGCGTCGATATCAGAAAAGATCGGCATTTCGTAGTTGCTAAGTGGTCCATACGCCATGCAATATTCTGCTGTTGAAGTCTGCGTGTCTGTCACAGCTTTACAAGCGGAATTGATAACATACGGTACGCCGTCGATTGTTCCGGTGTTTCCGTGGTTTACGATTGTGTAGAATTTGCGTCCCTGTTTATCTTTCAGTTTTGCAAATGCTTTCAGATCCTTTTTGTTCAGGATCAGAACGGCAACGTCTTCTACTTCCTCGTCTCCGCCGTAACCATAGATAATATCGTCCAGTGTTTCGTCTGTAATCTCCTTCATAGAAAGGTCTGTTGCAGGATCAATAACCTGTTCGGTTGCTTTTGTCGGGTTGTGGAAAATGCCTTTGAATTTTCCGCTTGTACCGTCCCCGATCATGATCTGTCGATTCATGTACTTTCTGATTGCGCGTGTGACAGATCCTTCTACTACAGAATCGTAATCGGCGTTCGGAAGTTTAACCATTTCTTCTGGTTCTTCTGTGTATGCTGTGATCTTCTGTTTTTCTATGGTTACATAGCCGAATGTCGGTTCTGTTGCGCTGTAGTCTGCGCTTTCTGCTGTGCTTCCTGCGCCGTCGCCGTAGCTTTTTACATATCCTCTCTGATATGTTTCGCCGCCATTTAACGGAATTGCTCTGACACGATCCACCAGTGAGGAAACGTCGTTGAATGTCTCTTTTACGTCGCTCGCGGTGTGTTTTGGTGTGACTGTCTGTGTGACAGAAAGCGCATTCTGTACAGATCCGAACGCTACTTTTGCGTTGAACTGTACTGTCTTTCCGTCTTTCAGGCTCTGCCCTCTTTCTTCACGTTTTTTATTCTTCACGTCGTCGCCTTTCTCTCCCGGTGTGTCGTCGTGATCGTCGCCCGCCTGTGCTGCCAGTCCTGCGATATTTGCGCGGTTCTGAATGTCCTGTAAAATGCCGTTAATGTCTTCGGCTTCGGTTGTCAGGGCGTCCAGTGCTTCGCCTTCTGCTGTCTGTGCCTGTGTGCCGATCTCTTTCAGTCTTGCTTTCAGGTCTTTCATGTTCATGTTCACAAGTTCTTCATGCTTCATATTCGCTTTATTCTCCTTTCGTCATTCCCTCGATACATAATCTTTTGATCTGGTTTCTTTTTTCGGCGTCTGCTGCCGCTTTTGCCTGTTCTTCCGGTGTAGGCCCCTTCGGTGTCTGCTCCGGCTGTTTCTGGTGTGATTTGAATTTTTCCGGCAACTTTCCGGCGTAGGTCAAATAGTCGCCGACTGCTGCCACATAATCGGCCGCGTCTGTCTGTGCGATATTGAAATACTTTGCCGCTTCTTTGCCATCTAACCATGTTTCGGCGTTTACCAACACTTCCACCTGATCGATCGTGACGCCTTCCGCCAGATGTTCTTCGTATACGTTCATGATTCCGGTCTGTATTTTATCCAGATCGTCCGCCATTTTTCGCATTTCGTCCGCATTGCCGGAAATTGCGCCCCATGGCTTGTGAATCATTAAAAATGCGTTTGACGGTATTTCCGGTGGCTCTGTTCCCGCGAATGCGATTACAGATGCAATCGAACCGGCCAATCCGTCCACGTATACTTTCACTTTGTTTTTCTCTCCGTGTCGTTTAATCATGTTGTAGATCGCCATTCCTGCGAACACTGATCCGCCGCCGGAATTAACATATACATTTAAGTCTTTTCCTTCTGCCTGTGAAAGAAAATTCTTGATTGCGTCCGGGTACTGATCTTCGTTCTGCCATGCTCCCCACCAGTCCGACACGATATCGCCGTAAAAATAGAGATCTGCGGAAATGTCGGTCATGTTTTTGATTTCAAGCCCTTTTAATACGTCCGCCATTGTTTACCCCCTTTCAGTTTTGCTTGTACATAGATAGCGTTCATTAGCATTTCAAGCGGTACTTTCGCCGCCTGCTGCTGTCCTTCGCCTTCCGGCGGTCCATTGCCGCCGCTTCCGTCCTGTTGGCCCGTCTGGTACAATGATTGATCGTCTGCTTTCACGTAGTTCAGTGATACCATTCTCACGTCGCCGTCTTCGATCGGCTCATAGTAGAGAAGTTCCCGGAATTCGTTGATTGTGATAATTCCTCGGTCATACAGAACCGATCCGATTGTTGATCGTGTCTGCAATGTCGCATACTGTAAACGATTTGAAGAAAATATGATCTTGTTTCCGAATCCTCTTTCCCTCTCCGTCAGTAATTTGAATGTGAACTCAAGCGATAATTGAAGGGCGATCGGTTCGATCACACTTTCGTAAAATGCGTTCCACTCTGATTCTGAAAATTTTGACATTAAAATGTTTTCATTCACGTTGTAATAGCGGTATACGTTATCGCGTAAAAACTGCGATTGCAACGTCGGAATAGTTGGGGCTTTCTGGTTGATTTCGTGAAATTCCATTGTGTTATCCAGTCCGCCCAGTCCGCCTTCGTTGCTCGCGTCCATGTATGCTTCCTGAAATTCTTTTACTTTCTTTTTCAGTTCTTCATCGTCCGCGAAGTTGTTATATTTCAGATATCCTTTCAGGTTGGCGGAATTTTTAACCAGATTCCGCAATGCCTGTCCGGTTGCGTCCAGTAATTCCAGTGTGTTTTTTAATGCCGGATCTGGTTCAGATCCTAAAAAACGCTTTCTGTCGAATCTCGCTTTCAGGTGGATCACGGATTGATACGGGACCGTGTAGATCTTCCCGTCGTAGTCCCACGTGAACCGGAATAACATCGCTCCGGTTTCTTCGTCTTCCCACACTCTGAACCCACGTGTCGTGATTGGCACAATGCTTTTGACTTTGGAAAAATCGTCATTGTAAAAAATCACTGCGAATGCATTGGATTTTCTGACAAGCTGCGCCGCCATTTTGTACAGTGCGTCGTATACGGACAATTCCGGCGACCAACGCAAGGAAAGAAGTTTCGCCAGATAATCGTCGCGAATCATCATTCCGCGCGAATCTGTGCGAATCAACTGCGGTGTCAGTTTTCCGACGTTCGTTGCGATACAGTTTGTTATTGATCCGATGATATCGCTTGCGTCCATATCCGCCGACGCGTTGTATTCGCCCCTGATTGTGAAAATCGGACTAAACTTCATTTTGCGGAATGTCACAAAATCTTTTAATATTCCCGTTTCGTTCTACCCCCTTTCGGCTTTATTCACAGTTCAGTTTATCTTTTAAGTGCGTTCATTTCTGACCTGTTTTCAGACGCAAAAAAAGAGAGAGGGCGCGCCCTCTCTTATGCTGCATTCTGTAATTGTCTGCCGATTTCCTTGTGATATTTCATTTTTACAGCCAGTGCATCGAAGATCGATACCGCACCGTCAATGTGTGCCCGCTTTTCGATCTTGACAGGTTTCATTCTGCTGTCGTCTGTCTGGATCTGGACGGCCACGTTTAACAGGTGTGATTTTAACAGGTTATTTTCTCCGATCAAATACATTCCGTCTTTCAAATCTCCTTCGAAAGTATTTAATACGGGCGTCAGGTTCGTTCCCTGATATACGTCGTCCATGTGGAAGCCTGCTTCTTTCATTTCTTCCACTAGATAACCCGCGCAATATCTGTCATAGCCGACTTTCAACGGCCGAATCTTGTATTCTTTTATCAGGCGCACGAACCACGCGAACACGTCTTTGTAATTTACCTGATGTTCTCCCGATATCGTGAGATAACCCTGTTCTTTGAAAATGTTGTACGGGACGCCTTCTTCGTTGATTGCCACGTTGTAGCGTTCCTGTGGCATGAAAAATTGTGTGATGATATGATTCTTCCCGCCCTTTTCGATAACCAGTGAAACGGCTGTCAGGTCGGTTGTTCGCGAAAGGTCGATACCGGCCACGCAATAGCAACCCCGGAAGTCGTCTAGTGTATACGGTTGTCCTGCTGCCTTCGCTACCGTCTCATAGTCAAGCCATGCAATCGAAGAATTTTGCTTGATGTTGCAATACTTCGTCATGAATTCCGCTTTTTTTGATAACGACTGTAGCGCGATCGCGATCTGTTCTTCGAAGAATTCCCACTGAACCGAAGCACCTAAATTGGGGTTAGCTTTTGCCAGTTCTTCTTTTGTGTTCCACTTTTCCAGATCGTCGATCATGTACAGGAATGGAAGCAAGCGTCTTTCTTTGCTCGATCCTTTCAAGAAAGCTGTTGATCGCTTCATCAGTTCGTCGAAGATTCCGTCGTTGACATATCCGGCGGTTGATGTAGAAAGCGTGATCGGCTCTGTTCGCGCTCCTGTACCTGATACCATAACTTCGTACTGCTTCAAGCCCTGATCGCCCGGCCATGCTTCCATTTCGTCGTTTGTTGTCATGGTCGGGTTGAATCCGTCCGCCTTCTTTGCGTTGAATGCAATTTTTTTGATTGTGGTGTTTAATTCCGCTATGTAGATATCGGATCTCCGCTTCTTTGTCACTTCTGCCAGTTCTTCTTCCGCTTGCGTGATCTTGTAAAAACTGTCGTACACGATATCGGCCTGATCCAGTTTCGGCGCAAGGCAATATAATTCGCTGCCGTATTCTCCGTCGATATACGCCACGTATGCCATAATTGCAGCCGCAAAAAGACTTTTTCCGTTTTTACGTCCGACCAGAAGAAAGATTTCCCGGAACTGCCGTCGGTGCGTCTTTTTATCCAGTATTCCGAATATCGCCGAAATAATAGCTTTCTGCCATAGTTCCAACTTGAAAAGGTCATTCCGCCCTTTTGAGTGGTGGCAGAAATTTTCGATAAACTGGATCGCTTTATTTGCTTTCTTTGCATCAAAATCCCAGTCGCCGGATTTTATGCCGTCAACTAGGATTTTATAAATTTTCTTTATCCATTTTCCCGCTATGATCTTCCCGCGTTCGATTTTGTCGCAATACTCGACAATGTAATTCACATATACGTTATGCATTTCGGAACGCTGCCAACTTGCTTATTTTCTCCGTCTGCTGTTGTGGTAAATACTCGATCAGCTTGTCGATGTTTGAGTTATACGCCCGTGAATATTTGTCGAAGGTTGCAACTGCCGGATTCTCTTTCATGTATCTTTGTGAGCCGTTGACGACTTCGGTCTTTAACCCTTCCGTCATGATTGAGTATTTCGCTTCCCGGATCGCCACGGCCTGAAATGCCATTTCTTTTACCTTGCGTTCGATCATTTTCTTTTTCCGGTCGTCCTCAACGTCCTTGAACAATTCCATGATCTTTTTTCGTTCCTTTTCAACCTCTGCTTCGGTTAAAATCTCGCCCGCTGCTTCTTTTTTCAGTCTCGTTTTCAGGTTCTTTTTCCGTGCTTCCGGTAAATCTCTGAATATTCCCAGAAGTTCCAATAACTCCGGTAAAACCTGATCTTCTTCGGGTTTTATCTCTCTATCTTTCTCTAAATCCATGCATTTACACCCCCTCTCACGTGCGCGCGCCTGCGGAGAGTCTTTTTGACCTAACTCCCTCGGTTCTTTCTGGTACAAAATTTTTGTACCACCGGGGGGTGGTTGGCGCGCTTTTCGCGATTTCGTTTTTGTTTTTGGCTGATCTGTTTTTGATTTTCAGGAAAATGATTTTGTTGGAATGATATTGCCGTCCTTGTCGAACCTGTATCGCTTCGGCTTGCCGTGATGCTCTGTGTTGTGGTGTTCGTCGCACACGACTTCCAGATTATCCCACGACAACGTGACATTCGGATCGTTGATATTCTTCGGCGTGATCCATGTCTTGTGATGCACTATCGTTCCGATGTTGACTTCTTTCAAGCTGCGTTTGCCTTCTTCGAATTCTTTCTGACAACGCTCGCACATTCCGCCCTTGCTGTCGTAGTATGCTTTCCGTGTCTTCTTCCATGCTTCGGAATTGTAAAAGGCTTTTGCATATTCTTTCGCCACTTGTCACTCTCCATTCTATCTTCTGTCGCTGTTCATTTCTGACCTGTCTTCTTACTGCTGCCGATCATATCCATTGATGCTGCCACGTGATAACAGAATTCTTTCCGGTATTCGTAGAACAGGCGTCGGCAACAATACGTTTCCCCTAGCAATTCCCACGGCGTATTATCCTTCAAACTCTGACAGATCTTCCCGATAACCTGATCGCGTGTACTTCCCGTGAATCCTTGCAGTCCGATATTCTCTTTTGCTTCTTCGATTGCCTTATCTGCCTGTCGGTCGAACGCCGTATACTGCCCGGTGTGCTTTCTCCTGTCTCGCTTCTCCTGATCCTTCATGATTGCCCGGACGATCGTTTTTGTGTTTTTATCCAGCTTATACGCCATGGCCGTTTCTCCTTATCCTTCGATCTTCGTATTCTGTAAATAGTCCAGAAGATCTTTTTCTTTCATATCGTCGCGGTCGTACAGAAAGGCGGTCAGGGTTGTTACTTCGCTTTTCCAGTATACCTGTTTTGGAAAATGTCGATTGATAAATGGTCCCTCGATTTTCCATTCGTATTCTGTGTTCATTGATGCCGGATCGATTGCCTGTATAAATCCTTCTCCCAGTACGTCCACCCGTTTGTCTTCTGCCTGTAGAATCCGCATGGTCTGACCGCATGGATATTTGTTTAATACAAGGCGCGTCACTGTCAGTTTCTCTTCTTCGTCTTCGTATTGCTCCGTCGCGTCTATTAAATTCCAGTGTACTTCGTTGATCTCGTATTGGTTGGCTTCCTTCGTCGCCTTGAAAGCCCCCCCCATCTTCCGGCATTTCTCCCGTTAATTCGATCACTGCTGCCAGTGCCTTTTTATCCAGTGATTCTTTTGTCGTGGCGATCGCCCAGTATGAACCACCAAAAAGTAACTGATTTCCCCGGCGCGCAACGTATAAGCCCGCGCCCGTGTAGGCTTCTTTTATCAGTCTTTTGAAATCTCTTAATCTTACAAACATTGTCCTTTCTCCTTCCTACCATTCCGGCTGTTTATTTTTCTTGTACAGTTCACAGTTCGCGCACGGCGTCCAGTCTGCTTCGATACCTTCGCAACACCCGAATATTTTCGGGGCTTCCTCGCAATTAACCAGATCGAAGTTGTCTGCCCGTGCCAGATAATGCCGGATCAGACTTCGCGCTTCTTCTGCCGAATATGCAACGGCCGTTTTATAGCCCTGATCTTTTAACATGGCCATAAATTCGACCTGATCTTTTGTCGGCTTGTTATTCCCGAATTTCATTTCGATGTACAGACCGTTGAATCCCCGGCGCGCTACCGGAAGCGACAGATCAGGAACGCCCGCCACCATTCCGGCAGCCTTTAAAAGTGCGCCGTTTGTCCGCTTCCCTTCGTTCGGTATATGATGCAATAATTTTAATTCCGGTATGAATTCTCGGACGGATCGCGCCCAGTTAAAAAGTTTTATCTGCTCCGTGATCTCTGAATTTTTCATGTTTTGTAATTTGATCGCCATTTGATCTCCCCTTTCAGTCCCTTGTCATTCTTGCGTATATGTAAAACGCGGCTGTCACTGTGTTGAACTTCACTTCGGCGTCTAAAAAGCGATAGCCCACGTATTCTTTTTCAAGGCTCTGTTTCAGTGTTTCGTGATCCTTTGCCATTTTCTCAACACGGCGTTTCTTGAATTTCCGGTATGATCTTGTTGGCTCTGGTGGCTTTTTCAGGTTCTTTGAGCTGCACCACCGTTTTGTCCCGTGCGGATTTTGGGAAATGTAGGTCGCAAGGCCTGTTATTCCGAAATCTTCGTCCGGTTTTACCCGGCGCGTGTTCGGTCGCTTGCATTTTCCCCACATTGCTTCTAATTCGTCGCGATCCACGCCGTCGCCGCTCATGAGTATGTGAAAGTGCGGGCGCGTGTAATCGTCCACGGCCAGAACGTAGATATATTTCATGTTATCGAACCCGCGTTTCTTTCTCTTGCGGTTCACTCGCTTGATAAAATTCGTCACGTCCTTTTTTGCTCTCTCTATGTCTTCCGGTATGTAGCGATCGTCCCACCCGAACGTCGCCCAGATATCCCCTGAACCGAAATTGATATTCGCAAGGCGGATCACATATCGGCGGGCGTTCTTGTCGTTCAGATTCCTTTGTGACGGCTTCGTTTCTCTCTTTTTCTTCGTGTGTGGCATATCTGCCCGGTTATAGAAAGACGGATAGATCATCACTTCCGCAATCTCTTTCCCGGATTTTATGTTTTTACACTTGATCGTTGATGTTCTGTAAAGGCTTTCCACCTTCCCTTCTTTCAACAGTCGTTCGTATTCCCATTCTTCAAGTTTTGCCTGCTGCTCTTTCCACTGTTCTTCGAAATCTATCAACAGGGGGTTCTCTCGTCTGAACTTCTCTTTTGCCGTCTTCTCTATCTCTTTGTCAAGATCATACTGATACGCTTCGTTGTAGTCGTAGTTATCATATCTTCGTTTCTGCTTCTTCATCGAATCCCCCTTCCCGTCCTGTATTGATTTATATATTAAAAATTTATAGTGTCTGATTTGTTAATACCCATTACAAGGACGGTTAAGATTTCTTTCTTATATATAGAAGAAACACGCGTTCTGTTTTTTACCGGTATTCTTCCATTATGCTTTGTTCGGCTTCTAATAATTTCACGTAGTCGTCTATCGTCATTTGAATCGGGTCGTCGCCAACCCACCAACGCATGACGCTTTCTCCGTCCTTCCAGTATTTACCATTAACAAGGTCGAACGTCTGTTTCCCTTTTGCCTTCAAGACGTCTACCATTCTATCGAATGCATGAACATAGGCTTGTCTATACTTTGGGTATTTTTCAAATTCTTTTTTCTGTTGTTTTCCGCCCGCAAGCGGGCAGCCGATACAACCGATCCGTTTTTCGCCTTCGCAATATCCCGGATTGCTCTTGCACCCGTAATATGTAAGAAATTCCCATACTTCTTCGTCCGTCCAGTCAATAATTGGATTTATAAGTGTCGAAGTCGTCCTGTAGCATGATTCCACAACCCGGCGTTCGCTTGCGTTATCTGTGTTCAGTATGATTCCGCCCCCTTTCGTTGTGCTGAAATTTGCTTCTTCTAAAGTTGCTATTTTCTGAACCGTCACAGGTTTTCCGATAATCGTCACAAGCCCCTGATTTTTTTTGCGGTTGTTAGATTCCGCCCAACGAACGCCGGTTACTTTTCTTCTTCCTTTTCCGCCTTTCTCTTTCAATTCTGCGCAACAATAGCGGGCAAGTCTCGTCGGCGGGAATAATTTTTCAACGATCAACTGCCACATTGTCTTTTCTGGATAGTGAATAAAACCTTTGTTGCCGTACTGTTTTATTACTTCCCGTATGTAGTAAACCGTTTCCGGTGCGTCTACTGTTGTGTGATTGTTATGCACTTCAAAATTAACGTTTGCCAATTCTGCTAAAATTCGTATTGTGTCGCTGTCTTTTCCGCCGGAATAACACAAGTAATATGGTTCTTCCGCTGAAAAGGCCTGTAATCGTTCTATCGCTTCTTTTTCCTTCTTCATCAACGAACCTGATAACATTGACTTTTTTCCTTTCCTGTTGTATTATGGTTTTGGTTAGATTTCGATATCGTTCGAAAAGGCGGATCACGGAAGTTTTTTATCTTCTGTAATCCGCTTTTTCTTTTATTCATTTTCCTTTTTTTCTCTCTGCCCTTCGTGAATATAGTTGACGATCTGTGTTAATTCGTCGTGCTGCTTCTCTGACAGTTCCCCGTATTCGTAGGCTGCTTCAAACTGTCCGATCAGATATCCGGCCGCGAAATCAAGTTCCATGGTTGTTTCTGCTTTCATCAGGCGCGGGATCTGCCCCGATCTGTTGGGTTGTCATACGGGTTTAATGATGTAAGTCCGGCAATCTGCCGTCTTCTCATTGGATTTACTGCCTTGTCGTCTATGTAAATGTCCGCATTGATCTTCCGGCAGTCGTTCCCGTATAGTTCAATTAGTTCCGGCAGATTTTCGTTTACTGCGTCAAATTCAAGTCCACGTTCCTTGCACCACGCCACCGCGTCTTCTAACTGACTCCCGGCTCTGTTCGTCCAAAGGATCAAGCGCGATCCGTTTAGCTGCTCATTTCGACAAAAATTAAAAACGGTCATGTTTACGTCGCCGATTTCCGGCCATGTTCCCGTATGTAGTGTTCCGTCAAAATCAACGGCTATGATTCGATTTCCCTTTGTATCCATTTAGCCCGCCTTTCTCATCGCTGCCGCCTGTCCGGTCATAATTCCCAGATCAAGCGGTTTTTCCTCTTTGATTGCTCTGTTTAAGTCTTCCACGGTATAAATCCCGATTTCTTTCAATGCTTCTTCAATTCTCTGTCGTTTCTCCATGCGCCGGACCTCCTTTCTGGTAGCTGCTTAAAATTCCTTTTCGTGCCATTGCTGCGGTCTGGATCGCTTCGACTGCAAGATCGATTGATTTTTCATAAATCCGCGTCAGTCTGTCGTTCTTTACATCTTCCGAAGAATTTTCTTTTACGTCCGACCAAAATTGATCGATGCTATATTCTAATGATTCCAGTTCGTCGCGTGTCTCGTCGAATTCTTCAAAAATTACGCCGTAGGCTTCGTGAGAACTTGCGAAAAGCGGGAACTTTTCGTTTGCTGCTTTCAACTCCGTTTCTGTCAGTTCATAGATTTTCTGTTTTATCGCGTCCATGTTTTCTTCCTTTCTAAAAATAATTACCATTGACTGGAACGGTGCGGCGTCTTTGCCGCTGCTGAATAATGCTTTGTTTTAGTGCCATTGGTTAGATCTCCTTTATATTTTCATTCTGTAGTAAAGTTTCATCATTAAATCAGAAAAACTATAGTCCGGCATTTCTTCCGGTTGCATCGGGCTGATAAGTCCCAGTTTTTCCCAGTCCTTGTGACAGATTTCCGGCGCAAATGCAAATTCTTTGACTTTTGCTTTCAGTAGGTCTTCCGGGACCTTATAAAACCAGTCTGCAAATAATACGTTCCCGTCCTTTTCAATCCACGCCCGCGCCGACGGCTGCGATACTTCCCTGATCTCTCCGACTGTCATTATTTATATAACCAGATCTTGAAAACATAAGTTCCCGGAAGATCTGGATCTCCTGTCGGTGCTATCATTTTTACTTCACGGTCTGCCAGTTCTTCTTCCCGGCGGGCTTTCGCGGCTTTTCCTTTAAAAAGTGTGTCGGATTCTCCCTGCTTTAATGGGTTGTCTTCGTCCTGTACCGTGATATATTGTGCCGGACTTAATAAGGTTAAGAAATCTCTAAATTTCAGGTTCATTTTTGCCATTGCTCTTTTCTCCCTTCCTCTTCGCTTTTTCAATCTGGCGTTTTCTTGTCCCGTGAACCGGTTTTTTTGTGCCTGCCTGTATATGATCCGCCGGTATCTCTTCCAGTGCATCCGGTACGAAGTTCTCTTTGATCGTTTCGTCCATGATTCTTTTGAACTCTTCACTGTCAAAGTTTACGTTTACCACTCCCATGACCGGTTTTTCTTCTTTGTGTTCCTCTTTCTTCCCTGTCATTGTCTCCCGAATGTAGCCGTGTGGTACGTCGCAATTTACGGCATTCATTACAATCTCGTACTTTGCCGCCTGTTTAATCAGGTTGTAAAAATTAGAATATGTAATCTCTGTCCGGTCTTCCGGTTTAAATGCGTCCATAATTCCCATTAGTGTTTCTCTCCTTCCTGAACGGCTTTTCTGTACGCTTCCGCTCTTGACGTCGCGATCGCTCGCTGTGTTATACCGACCATGAATCTTTCGACGTGTGCGCGTTGCGTTCCCTGCGCTACTGCTCCGTCTATGAATTCGCTGATTGCATATCCAAGAAGTGTCGCCACGTCCACAAATTCGCCGTCAATTAACACAATCGGCGGTTTCTCCATGTCCGAACTAAAAACATGAATCCCGGCGACCTGTTCGACCGCAACGGTTTTCATTTCTTCTGGTTTTGCTCCTGCCTGTTCTGCCGCGTCCTTCAACGCCTGTTCGATTGTCTTTTCTTCCTTCATTGGTTAGATCTCCTTTCAGTGAGTAATTGAACCGAATTTCGGTATCTTTATTTTTCCGGCGTGTGTAGTTGATCTGTCTGATCGTCCTTTCCAGCCGCCCCAGTTCGTCCGCCGTCAAGCCGTCGCCGGATAATATCATGATGATTTTTCTTTCTTTTTTCATATATCGCCCCGCGTTCCGGTTATTTGCCGCGAACGATCTTCTTTCTTTTCTTTCTGCTTCCGATATATTGCGCCGGATTCTTGAAATGTCGTTTCTTTGGCTGTGTCTGCGCCCGTGTGTCTGTGATCCGTCGTTTGACCTGATATCTGACCGTTTCGGCGAAATGTTCCGCTTCTTCTTCCGAATACGGCTTTCCTTTAATCTTCTGGATATAATGCATGAATTCATGCGCCGTCGTTTCGATCAGCGTTTCTTCCGGTTCTGGAATGTCTGCCGCTATGTAAATGCGATCCGTGTCTGTGTCGAATACTCCGAAACCTTTCTGCCCGTCCGGTGCTTCGATGTGATCCGCGTCAAATGCGATTATCACGTCCACACCGTAACGGTCTTCTGGATCTTCCAGATCTTCGATGATCTTCGGAAAAGCGTTTTGCAAATATAACAGTGTTTCCATGATCGTTTCGAAGTTCTCTTGAAAGTCCTTGAATTTCTTTTCGCCCGGTATCACTTGCACTTGAAAACTAATTCTTGTCATTTACTCTCCTTTCGGGACTTGTCCGATCAGGCGCGCGCCCGTTAATACCAGTTCTTTTCCCATGATCTCGTATTTCCAGTCGCCGTGAAGTCCGCATTCGCTGTCAAGCGTTCCCTGATAGGTGTCCCATGTTTTCTGTGTTTCGTTGTAAATCTGTAAAGTTACCATTTCCGTTGACTGCTGCCGGGCGGCTTCTTCCTGCGTGTGCTGTTCTGCTGCCGTTCCCGCCATGAATCCAGAAATAAATGCCGGAACTGTTATAACTGCCGCGACTGCTGCTGCCAGAAGGCAGGATTCAATTTTTCTATTGCTCATTCGCTGCCGCTTCTCCTTTCCAGTGGTATCGGGTAGCCGTCAGGAAGTGCGTTTATTAACTTCTGTAACTGATTTAACCCGATCTTCTGTATATTGACTAAGGCGTTCGGCTGACAGGCGTTTAACTCTGTCATGTTTTTATGTATGCCAGCCGTGATATCGGACCGGAAGGCGGGCGTTAATGGTTTGTAGAATGTCATTTACGCCACCTTCTCTTCCATTGCGAAAACATAGTCCATTTTGTACTCCGGCATTAACGCACACGTTTTCAGTGCTTCGCCCAGTGTGAACTCTGTTCTTGCGTAGATTTTGTTCTGTGCGGACTTTTCAGAGATTCCCAACAGTTCCGCATACGCTTTGATCGTGATTCCTTTTCTTTTCAGGATCTCAACTAAATTCTTATACATGGTTCATTCTCCTTTCTGTGGTGCTTTCCCTGTTTCCGTGATATAATCGCAATAGAAAGGGGGTGCGCCTGTGTTTGTTTATAATATTTCAGAACTTCTTGAGAGTTTAAAGTCTGCTCAAGACGAAGGTTTCGAATATGTTTCACTTTCCATTCTTGATCCTGATGAAGAAGACGACGAACTGGATTGTGAAACCGTTGTTCTTGACTATGTTCATGATTCTTCCAGTAGTGAAGAAGATATGATCGATTCTGTTACTCTTCCAGATGGCTATTCTCACTACTAATCGTTAAGTCAATTTCATATCCGTTTTTAAGAAGATGTCTCAATTTTCGGGACATCTTTCTTATTTCCTGAAGAACTGGTTCGACGTCTTCCCGTCTTTCGTCCGATGTGACTTTCAGTCTTTCGTTGCTGTTTCCTTTGACTGTGATTTTCATTGTCGTTCGCTCCTTTCTGTTGATTGATTTACCATATTGAGTAGGTCTGACTTAAATATATACTCATAATGGTATTTTGTCAAGTAATAAATTACCATATTGAGTAAATGTTTTCTCTTTCACTGTTTTATGGATTTACTCTCTATGGTAATATTTTTCTTGACAACGTAACATATTTACCTTATTATGTAATTGTAACAAAAAGAAAGGAGGTTTACGCCATGAATTTTCTTTCGAAATTAGACGCGCTTATGGCTGATAAGGAACTAAACAAAAGACAATTAGCCACTGAAAGCGGCATACCGTATACTACTATTGTTAATTGGTATAAACGCGGTTACGACAATATGTCACTGTCCAATTTCAAAATTCTTTGCGATTTTTTTAATGTTACTATGGATTCATTGGCACGTGATGACGTGGAAGAATTAGAAAAGCGCGTTCCGAAACGAAATGGCATACATATTTCGAAAGAAGAAGAATTTCTTGTTACTTGTTATCGCGAAGCGGATAGCCTAGATAAAGAACTTGCTTTACGGGCTTTGCACGTTCGCGAAAAAGGGGACGCCGAAAAAATGGCATAAAATCCCATTCAAGGAAGATTCAGGGAAATGTGATATCGCCTGACCTCTGGAATTAGCGTTCCCGTCTGCGGCGGATCTTCTTTCGCCGCAGCTTCAAAACGATAGATAATCATTTAGCAAAGAAGGTGTCTAAAATAGGACTATTCGGAAAGTTATTTAAAAAGAAGGATAATCCGGTTTCGCCTGATCCGGTCGTTTCCGCTCCGTCGAAGCCTGTTATCCCGACGAAAACTGATAATTTCAAGGTTGCCGGAATTTCTTCGTATATGGATAATCTAATGGGATTAGCGTATGAAAATGATGATTACGAAAAGACGAAGAAGCAGATCGTTGACGATTTCATGTATGACGAAAAGATTTTTCAATATGATTTTCCAGTTTCAAAAGTTGAATTGATTCCCGAACCCGAAAATGAATACGATTCGAACGCCGTAAAGGTTGTTGTTGATGATGTTCATATCGGTTATATCAAGAAAGGCAGTTGCTCCCGCGTGAAGAATCTTCTTTCTTCTGGTCGTGTTACTGATATTGATTGTTCAATTTTCGGCGGAAAATATAAAGTTGTTTGGGATCGTGACGAAGGTTACGTTCTGGAAAAAGACGAATATCGTTTCGGTGCTACTGTAGAAATAACTTACAAATTAGAAACTGAATAAAGAAAATAAAACCGCTCCCGGCGGCAACCGGAAACGGCTTTATATAGATTGTTACCCGTCAACCGTGGGCTGACTATGATAACTCCCTAGCAAGTGTTATTATAGCATAGGCCCACAATCTTTGAAAGGGCTTATTTTTATACCCTTTTTTAGAAAAAATAGAAAGGTTGTGTATATTATGGCTTATGCTATGAAAGTACCTGCTGCCAGTGCCGACGATCGGATCGTTGCGATCTATGTTCGTGTATCGACTGGGTATCAGGTCGATAAAGATTCGCTTCCGTTCCAGAAAAAGGAACTGAAAGCATATTGTAAGCATATCTTACACGTTGATATGTCGCGTGTAGAGATCTTCGAAGATGCCGGGCGATCCGGTAAGAATACGAAACGGCCGGCGTATGAAAGAATGATGCAGAAAGTCCGCGCTGGGCTTGTGTCTCACGTTCTGGTGTATAAAATCGACCGTATTTCCCGAAATCTGGTTGACTTCTCTTTGATGTATGACGATTTCAAATACAACCGCGTGACGTTTGTTTCACTAAACGAACAATTTGACACGTCTTCCGCGATCGGCGAAGCTGTCCTGAAGATTATTCTTGTATTTGCGGAACTGGAAAGAAAACTGACAAGTGAACGTGTGAAAGATATTATGATCGGACGCGCCAACGAAGGGAAATGGAACGGCGCGCGTGTACCTTATGGGTGGGACTGGGATTCGTCCGCCGGGTGGCCGGTGCATTCCAAAAAGGAAGCTCCGTTCGGTCGGGCAATGTATGAAATGTATCTGGAAGTTAAATCGACCGGAAAGATCCGCGATTATAACAATGCTCACAAGATTCCGACCAAGCGCGGCGGCGAATGGACTTCTAAAACTGTCGGCGATTTTCTGCGAAATCCGATGAACAAAGGCGACTATCGTTATAATTACCGGGAAAGTGCGCGCGGTCGAAAAAAGCCGATTAACGAAGTTGTGTACCTTGAAGGTGTCTTTGATCCGCTCATTGATCCTGAAATATGGGAAAAAGTCAATAAAATTATGGATAGCAACCGCGATAAAAGAAATACGGGTGGATTGCACCCGGTAGAAAAGAATTGTAATGTCTTCGCCGGTCTGATCCAGTGCGGTTCGTGTGGTTCTGGTTATCTAGTGGGCAAAAAGGATAAACGTCGAAAGAATGGCTTTACCCCGTCTATGTATTATTGCGGCGCAAAAACGCGGGCGATTCACTGTCAGAACCTAAACGTCAGCGACGTGAAGATTGGTCCGTTTGTAATTAACTATATATCAGCTATGGTCCGCGTATCAAACGAACGACGGAAGATCAAAGCCCCGGAAGATCTGGAAGAAATGCTTCTGTCTGACAAGGCCGTATTTGCCGATATTATGGGTTTATCGTCGGATAGCTTAAATAATACCTTTGAACTATTAACTGGCAAATCTGCCACGGGTGGCGCGTTGTGGCGCGCTGATCTGGTGGATCAGAAAGGCGTGGCCGCTGATCCGGCAGAAATTGAAAGCCTGAAAGATCAGATCCGAAAATATGAACGTGCGAAAGAGCGTCTGGAAGATGCGTATTATTTCAGTGACGACGGAATGAGCGAAAAAGAATATCTGGAAAAGAAAAATCGGTTTGATTCCGGGCGCGTGGCTGCCGAAAACAAATTGAAAGAACTGACCGAAACGCATATCGCTTCCGGTGTTGATGAATCCGCCTTTGTGAAATCCGCTTCCGCTTTTCTTCTGACGCATAAGATCCGTGCCGGATCTCATATCGTATATAGTGATCTGGCCGGAATGGTCGAAGAAGAATCAATCAAAGAGTTTTTTAATCTGGTTTTGGATCATATCACGGTAAAAGATCGCCGCGTGACGGAAATCGTGTTCGCGAATGGTCTTTCACATAAATTTATATACCGTGATTAAAGATGCAACGAAACGGGCGTTATAAGGTCCCGCGCTTTCAGTGTGGATTTTGTGAAGTGGTACAGAAACAAGCGGTTTAATTCTCCCACAACGCCCGGTTCACATTAAACCCGGCCGGAACTTGTCAAACAACATTACAACGCCCCGTTGCAACCCGTCAGCATTTACAAGGGCTTCGGACCTTCACAATCTCCCGCGGGCGGATCGTGGCTGCTTTAATTGCCGGGCGGCTACTGCTGCCGCCCTGATCTTTATTTCTTTATCGGGAAGTTTTGCACTTCTATTGTATATTCTCCCTTTCCGTTGTCTCTTTCCATTATGATCGCCCAGTCGTTCCCGTGATATATCGATGGTATTCTGCAATCCCTGTTGATTTTTACGCCTTGCACTCTGTCCCATCCGCTTTGTTTCTTTGTCGCTGTCAGTGCTTTTATCGCTGCGTTGTATTCGATCATATCTTCTTCTTTGTAAATCAGGATCGCGAAGTCATGTTCCATAATATAGTTTTCCATTTTCTCTTCCTTTCCGCCGGGGACTGCTGCCCCGGCTCTGTTTTTTTTCTTTATGCTTCTACTTCATAAGGCGATACGAAGAAGATTTCTCTTTCCGGCCATTCGAAGATCTTTTTCTTTTTCTCTTCACTTCTTCTTTCGTTGAATCTTCCTGCGTGCTGAATTTCTACGAATTTAACAGTTTTCTTTGTTCTTCCTGTTATCTCAAATACAACCCCGCCTTTATCAATTCTCTGTCCGATTTCAAATCTTTTCATTTTGTTACCGCCTTTCTAAGTGTTTGTTTATTTTTTATTTCCTTTCGTTAATATTATATTAGCATACGTTTATATGAAAGTCAATACTTTTATTAGCTTTTATTTATATTTTTTTCGTTGACTTTAATATTATATTAGTGTATGCTTATATTACAAAAATTGAATAGGTGGTGTTTATTATGATGAAATATTATCGACTGTTTGACCTTCTGGCGCGCCGTGATATGAAAAAGACGGATCTTCTTTCTGTGATCTCCGCGCCGACGCTCGCGAAGCTGTCGAAAGGGGAAACAATAAAAACTGACGTGCTTTGTAAGATCTGCGATTTTCTGGACTGTCAACCGGGCGACATTATGGAATATGAAAAATAAAAATATCCCAACTTTAGGATTTCTCCTATTGTTGGGATATTTTAAAATGCTTTATTTATGGGCTTTTTTACATCACGGAAACCGCGTTCATCTGACACCCGAATGTCTTTACAAAATAAGTCATAGGACGGCCGATTTCTTTAGATTTCTTTTCAACAAAATCCTTTGCCTTTTCCATGTAGTAATACTGCCTCTCAGGCTCATGTGCCGGTGGTGTCTTTGTTATATCTATATCGTAGCTCATGTTATATTATGTTTCCTCTCAAATTAATTCTATGATACTTTACCTGACTATTCCCTGATCTGACCACTGCCGTAAATAATATATTTGTAGCTAGTCAGTGCTTCAAGCCCCATAGGTCCCCTTGCGTGAAGCTTCTGTGTGCTGATTCCTATCTCAGCTCCAAAGCCGAATTCATTTCCATCAGAAAATCTGGTTGAGGCATTTACATAAACGCATGCAGCATCTATCTCATTTAAGAACTTCTGTGCGTTGTCATAATCATTTGTGACGATTGCCTCTGAATGTGATGTGTTGTATCTGTTGATATGCTCGATTGCCTCATCAATGCTGTCAACAATCTTTACAGACATAATGTAATCAAGATACTCCATACCCCAGTCATCGGCAGTGGCCTCTGTCACATCATCTCTTCCGGCAAGAATTGCCTGCGCTCTTTCATCACAGTGCAGCTGTACATGATGCTCTCTTAGCTTATCGTACAGCTTTGGCAGAAACTCCTCCGCTATGGCACTGTGTACTACAATCGACTCACATGCATTGCAGACACTGATTCTTTGTGTCTTTGCATTGTTAATAATATTAACAGCCATATCAAAGTCTGCATCCTTGTCCACATATACATGGCAGTTGCCTGTACCGGTCTGGATGACAGGAATTGTAGCATTTTTGACAACATTCTGGATGAGTCCTGCACCACCTCTTGGTATGAGCACATCCACATACTGATCCATCTTCATAAACGCATTTGTTGTCTCTCTGTCTGTTGACTCAATAAGTGCAAGTGCAGCATCAGAAACCAAATTATCCGTTAAAGCCTTTTTTAGTGCCTTAACTATTGCGATATTGGTATTTATCGCATCACTTCCACCCTTCAATATGACACAGTTGCCTGTCTTAAAGCACAGACCAAAGGCATCTGATGTGACATTTGGGCGCGCCTCAAAGATAATGCCAACAACACCGATTGCAACTCTTCTTTTTCCGATAATAAGGCCATTAGGACGCTTTGCCATAGACATCACTTCCCCAATAGGGTCTGCAAGCTTTGCTATCTGTCTGAGTCCGTCAGCCATGCCAAGGAGCCTGTCATGGTCAAGCGAGAGCCTGTCAATCATGCTCTTTGCCTTCATATTTTCCTCTGCTGTGGCCACATCCCTTTTGTTTGCCTCAAGGATTTCTTTTTCTGCCTTAAGAAGATTGTCCGCTGCATCGTTTAATACCTTATTCTTGATATCAGTATCCAGTGTTCCTATCTTTACTCTGGCCTCATATGCATCCGCACAAATTTTTTCTAAATCATTCATCAATAAACACCTCTCTCTTATCTGTTATCACCCCATCTAAGGGTACGTCATATTCATCTTCAAACGTCATGCTGCTAAGTAACTGGAAATCGTAGCCCACTCCAACTGCCATGACAGTATCTCTTTTTGTAAAAGACGATAAATATCTGTCATAAAAGCCCTTTCCATAACCGATTCTGTAACCGGTATCCGAAAATGCAAGCCCCGGCACTATCATAAGCGCCCTGCCATCCGCCTGCGTATACTCCTTCGTCATATCAGGCTCTTTAATATTAAATGAACCACAATTAAGCTCATCAAGGCTTCTTACCCTGTAAAAGGACATTTTATCGCCCGAAACCCTCGGATAATATATCCTTTTTGCTTTGTTTATTAAATAGGTAAAATACTCATCAGTATGCACTTCATTTCTGATCGCTGAATACAAAAGTATGTTGTCATATTCCCTGTCGAGCTCTGATACCATGAGTCTTTTATAAATGTCATGGCTCATACTGCGGCACTCATCAGCACCCAGAAGGCTCCTTTGCTTTTTTAGCCTGCTACGAATTTCTTTTTTTGTTTCCATATTTCTCGCCGAGGTTCTCAACCGAACCGTCATCGTTTACCATATCGATATTGTTGAGCTGGTTTCTTAAATTCTTCTTCACGTTTGCTATATACTCCTTGCGCAAAAGATCCTGCTCTTTTTTCTCTGCCTCAGAAAGTCCCTCTGCCTGTGACTTTCTGTAAAGCTCATTGATTCGCTGTATTTTTTCCTGTGTCATAGCACTCTCCTGATTTCAAATTTATAGCTGATTACTGGCCGCCTGTAGATGTAGGTGCCATCTCTCTTTGTATATAATCCGCAAGCACAAATTCTGCATCCTTTGCCCTGTGGAAAAGTGTTCCTGTATATCTGTCATTCATAATGTCATATAAAATCCCCATATTGCCGCCGTTTGCGATAATCATATCGGCACCGGAATATGTGGCAATCTTTGCCGCTGTAAGCTTTGTCGCCATGCCGCCGGTTCCGACATCGCTGCCGGTTGATGACTTTGCCATGCCAAGTATTTTCCTGTCAAGCGTATCAACCTCTCTGATAAGCTTTGCATCCGGATTGTCATGAGGATCGTCGGAATACAGTCCGTCTATATCAGAAAGCAGTATGAGCAGATCGGCCTTCGTGATTGATGTAACAATAGCAGACAGCGTATCATTGTCACCAAACTGCATCTCGTATGTGCTTACCGTATCATTTTCATTGACAATAGGCACCACGTTCAGATCAAAAAGCTCCTCAAATGTATTCATAACATTGCGTCTGGAAACAGGATTGACTATGGTATTCTTTGTCATGAGCACCTGTCCGGAATTCTGATTATACTCGGAAAAAAGCTTCTGATATGTCATCATAAGCCTGCCCTGTCCAACTGCGGCGCATGCCTGCTTTATTGAAATGTCGCTCGGGCGCTCCTTTATGCCTATCACATCACGTCCAACCGCGATAGCGCCGGAGCTTACGAGGCACACATCCATACCGCTGTTTCTGTAATCACATATCGAGCGCACCAGACGCTCCATCTTTGAAAAATTGAGGCTTCCCGTCTCTGCATGTGTCAGCGTCGATGAACCTATCTTTATTACCACTCTTTTATAATTGTCCAAAAAACTCATTTCTATCATCTTTCCTATTGTAAGTCTAAATGCATACATAATTACATTACGCATACATTTACTACTTTACCATATATTCATACAAAATACAAAATCATTTTTACTACTGTCTCATTTTTTTATTTTGTGTTATTATATTTCTGTTGCTTTCGGTTTTAAATTTCATAAAGCCCGGACGCAAAGTTATATTTATGCTTTTACTATTTAAGCTTTAACTATAAATAATTTACAACCAGGAAATTAATAAAGGATGCATTATGAAAAATAAACTAAAACACCTTGTCCCTGTCCTTTTGGCGCTTGCCACAATAACAGGAAGTCTGTCTGCATGTGAATTAAAGCCCAAGGCTCAGCAGAAGGTTTCAAAACAGGGCTTCTACTTTGACACGATAATACAGATTACGCTTTATGGCACTACCGACGAGAAATACATAGACGACTGCTTTGATATAGCAAAGAAATATGAGGATATGCTTTCAAACACAGTTAGTTACTCAGAGGTGAGCAAAATAAATGACGCTGCCGGCAAAGAATATGTCACAGTAAGCAATGATACTCTTGAGCTCATCAAAAAAGGCATCGAATACGGCGACACAAGTGACGGCAGGTTTGATATCACTATAGGAAAGCTGTCTGATTTGTGGAATTTTTCCGAAATAGCTGAAAATACCGACTCTAAAGATAATGAGGTGGATGCATCAGTCGTTCCGTCTGATGCGCAGATACAAAGCGAGCTGTCACATGTAAATTACCGCAATATACAAATTAACGGAAACGATGTGATGCTAACCGATTCAAAAGCAAAGCTTGACCTTGGTGGAATCGCAAAGGGCTTTATCGCCGATAAGATGAAGGCTTATTTACAGTCCAAAAAAATCACCTCCGGCATCATAAACCTGGGTGGCAATGTCCTCACTGTCGGTGAAAAATCCGATGGAAGTGATTATACAGTCGGCATACAAAAGCCCTTCGACGAGAGCGGTGAGCCCATATGCACTGTCAAAATCAAGGACAAATCCGTCGTCACCTCAGGTATCTACGAGCGATACTACAGAGTAGATGGCAAGCTATATCACCATATACTGGACACCACAACCGGCTATCCTGTCAACAACAATCTATACTCTGTCACCATCATAAGCGACTCCTCCTGCGACGGAGATGCCTTAAGCACCACATGCTTTGCTCTTGGCATTGATAAAGCAAAGGAGCTTATCAATTCCCTTTCCGGTGTTGAGGCAATATTTGTGACAGATGATTATAGTATTATCACAACATCAGATGAATATAGTGTAAGCACAGAATAGCTGCAAGCTTATAAAAAAGCTGCCACATATCATAATGATATGTGACAGCTTTTATTCATTACAGAATAATCTTCTTTGGACACTTCTCTGCGCAGATTCCGCAGCCTGTACATTTCTCCTGATCAATATAAGCTACATTGTCTACTACATGGACAGCATCTGACGGGCAGTTCTTCTCGCACAGATGACAGCCGATACATCCAACCGAGCATGCCTTCATGACATCCTTGCCCTTATCCTTTGAGCTGCACTTTACAACGTGCTTTGTGTCATATGGAATAAGCTCGATGAGGTGCTTTGGACAAGCCTCTACGCACTTGCCGCAGGCCTTGCATGTAAGCGGATTGACACATGCCACTCCGTCAACCACATGAATTGAATCAAAAGGACATGCCTTCACACAGCTTCCATAGCCGAGACAGCCATAATTACATGACTTAGGTCCGCCGCCCGGTACAAATGACATGGCAACACAATCCTCTACTCCTGTATAGTCGTAGTCTGTATTTGCTTTGTCGCAGGTGCCGGCGCACTTAACAAACGCGACTTTCTTTACTCCGGCCTCAACCTTTACACCCATAATCTCGCTGACCTTTGCCGCAACAGGGTCTCCACCAACAGGACACTGTCCTACCGGTGCCTCTCCCTTTGCAATGGCGGCAGCAAGTCCGGAGCATCCGGCATATCCACAGCCACCACAGTTGTTGCCCGGAAGCACCTCAAGTATTGCTTCCTCTCTCGGGTCAACCTCTACTTTGAATTTTTCTCCTGAAATACCGAGGAAAAATCCAAGAATTATACCGACAGCTCCAACAACTAAAGCTGCAATAATAATCGCAGTAACATTCATATCACTTTTCCTCCAATCCTATACAGAAACCATTCCTGAGAATCCCATAAAGGCGATAGCCATAAGACACGCTGTAAGAAGCACGATGGCTGTTCCCTGGAAAGGCTTTGGAATATCATTATACTCAATCTTCTCACGTACACCAGCCATAAGCACGATGGCAATAAAGAAACCAAAAGCTGTGGCAAAGCCGTAAACAACACTCTCTAAGATATTGTAGCCCTTTGTTACACTGTTAAGTGCTACACCGAGTACGGCACAGTTTGTTGTAATAAGAGGCAGATACACACCGAGTGCCTTGTAAAGAGGCGGCATCTGTTTCTTTAAGAACATCTCTACAAACTGAACAAGTGCTGCAATTACAAGAATGAACACGATAGTCTGCAAATATGACAGATTAAGCGGATACAGTATAAAATTGTAAATAAGCTGTGTAACGAATGTGGCGATTGTGATAACGAAAATTACCGCACCACCCATTCCTGCAGCAGTTTTTGTGTTCTTTGATACGCCGAGGAAAGGACAGATACCAAGGAACTGGCTAAGTACTACGTTGTTAACTATTGCATATGCTACTGCAATGAGCAGTAAATGACCTAATGTACCCATTATTTATCCCCTCCTTCTGTAGTGTTAGGCGCAACAGCGGCCTGTGCTGCTTTTGCTGATGGACATGATGCTCCACAATGTGCACAGTCTCCTGAAAGGCAGCCTGCCGGCTCAGCAAGAGGTGTACCCTTTGCTTCCATCTTTTTACGGATGATATTCATGCCTGCAACGAGGAAGCCAAGTACAAGGAAGGCTCCCGGTGCCATGATAAAGATTGTGATTGGAGTAAACCAGTCACCGAAAATCTTGATGTTGAAGAATGTTCCTGCACCTAAGATTTCACGGATAAGTCCGATGATTGTAAGACCCATGGTAAATCCAAGTCCCATTCCCATTCCATCAAAGATAGACTCTACAGGCGGATTCTTTGAAGCATAGCTCTCGGCACGTCCGAGGATGATACAGTTAACCACGATAAGTGGGATGTATACACCAAGTGCTGCTGAAAGGCTAGGCAGATAAGCCTGCATTAAAAACTGTACTACTGTAACAAGAGATGCAACTATGACGATATACGCCGGCATACGCACTCCGTTAGGAATCACTTTTCTGAAAAGTGAAATCAAAAGGTTTGAACATATAAGTACCACCGTGGTGGAAAGTCCCATTCCAAGTCCGTTTACCGCACTTGATGTAACAGCCAGTGTAGGACACATACCAAGCATAAGTACAAAGGTAGGATTTTCCTTAATGATACCATTATATAAACGCTCTACATATTTGTTCATTAGTTGGCACCTCCCTGTAATTTATTCTGGAAGTAAGTAATAGCTGCGTTGCAGCCGTTGGCCATAGCCTTTGATGTGATGGTTGAGCCTGTGATGGCCTCAATCTCATCATCCTTTGAAGGTGTGGTCTTTACAACGTCGAACTTGTCTACTTTCTTGTTCTCAAACTGCTTGTAGAAATCAGCCTCCTCGGCCTTCATTCCAAGTCCAGGAGTCTCACTGATGCTTGTGATTGAGTAACCGTTTACAGTACCATCATTCTTGATACCTACAGAGAATGTGATACTTCCCTGGCTACCATCCTTGGCTGTAACTGTGATGACATAGCCTAATGTCTCCTTGTTTGAATCAAGGGCAGTCTCAATATCATCGATTGTATCCTTGTAGCCCGCATCAGATACAAGCTTATCAGCTTCATCAGCATCATAATCATATTTCTCAAATGATTTTGCATCCGAAAATACTGCCTGATATGCTTTCTGTGCTGCTGCTTTATTGGCCTTGTCGATAGGCTCTGCCGTGATTCCCTGAACCAGGGCAAGAATAAAACCAAGCACCAGAGTAAAGGCAGTTAAAATCAAAGCGTCATGTACAATACGTTTATTCATTCTTCTTTGCCTCCTTTACCATACCAAAGGCTCTTGGGATAGAAACCTTCTCAATAATAGGAACAAGGCAGTTGCTTAAGATGATAGCAAAGGAAACTCCCTCTGCATTGGCACCAAAGCAACGGAATACTCCTGTCAATATACCACAGCAGATACCGAATATTATCTTTCCCATCGGCGTAATCGGGCTTGTGACATAATCGGTCGCCATGAAAAATGCACCGAGCATCAGTCCGCCACCGCAGAGCTCTGCAACAACATAGTTGATATCAAACTGCTGTGCTCCGAAAAGGAACATGAAAACAGCAAATGTAATAATGTAAGATGCAGGAATCTTTAAATCAATGACTCCAAGTAAAATCATGATGATAGCACCTATTAAAATAGCTATAACTGATGTCTCACCAATAGTTCCTGCAGTATTTCCTATAAGCATATCCCTTACATTGACACTTGAAAGCCCCTCATTTTTGATGAGTGCAAGTGGTGTTGCTCCTGAGTATACATCCACACCGTTTCTTGTGACATTGAAATTAGTCATATCAGCCGCAAATGCGATGAGAAGGAAGCATCTTCCACCAAGTGCCGGGTTCATAAAGTTCTGTCCGAGTCCTCCGAACATACACTTGACAATAATGATTGCAAATACTCCACCGAGTACAGCCTCCCACCATGGAAGTGCAACCGGAAGGTTTAGTGCTAAAAGCAGTCCTGTAACAACCGCACTAAGGTCTGTAATTGTGCTCTTTTTCTTAACTATGTAGTCAAACACCCATTCTGATGCCACACACGATGCGATGGTAAGCAGAATGATAAAAAGTGCTCTAAATCCAAAATTGTAAATACCAAAAAGACTTGCCGGGAGTAATGCTATAATGACATAAAGCATTATTCTGTCAGTGGAATCCTTGGCACGTACATGTGGTGATGATGAAACATGATATAAATCACTCACTTTAATCCACCTCTTTCTTTATTTTTTGCTGGCCTGTTTTCTCTTTTCAGCGAGAACAAGCTTCTTCATTGTCTTAATAGGCTGAGCCACCTGTCTCCTTGACGGACATGCAAATGAACAGCTTCCACACTCAATACACTCAAGTCCGTGCCACTTCTCAAACTCATCCATCTGTCCACGCAAACCAAACTTCGCAAGACGGCTTGGAATGAGCTGCTCAGGACATGCCTCCACGCAACGACCGCAGTTAATGCAGGCCTGTGGCTCAAATGCTGCCACCTCATCATGTGTGAAGCACAGTATTGATGAAGAGGTCTTTGTAGTAGGGATATCGAGACTAAACATGGCAAAGCCCATCATAGGACCGCCTGATATAATCTTCTCCGGCTGGCTCTTAAAGCCACCTGCAGCATCAACCAGCTCCTGATATGAGGTACCGATGCTGTATAAAATATTGGAAGGATTCTTCACAGCATCTCCTGTAACTGTTGAAATACGCTTAAGGACTGGCTGTCCATTCTTTACAGCATTGTATACAGCAATAATTGTCTCTACATTATCAACAATACAGCCTGCATCAGCAGGGAGCATCTTAGAATTGATGGCTCTGCCGGTTGTAGCATAGATGAGCTGTCTCTCACCACCCTGTGGGTACTTTGTCATAAGCGGACAAACCTCAATACGCGGCTCATCCTTTGTGAGCTCTGTGAGCTTTTCGATACAGTCAGGCTTATTATCCTCTATACCAAGAATACCCTTTGCATTGTCAAAAAGCTGAAGTATGATCTTCATGCCGCCAATTAATTCCTCAGGATTCTCAAGCATACGTCTGTAGTCAGATGTGAGGTAAGGCTCACACTCTGCGCAGTTTGCGATAATATACTCAATCTTGTCCGGCTCCTTTGGAGAAAGCTTTACATGTGTAGGGAAACCGGCACCGCCCATGCCGACAACTCCCGCATTCTTGACCTTCTCGATGATTTCTTCCTTTGAAAGCGCAGTGACATCCTCGACGCTCTCATATGTTGTCTCAGTAAACATGCCATCATTTTCGATAACAATACTGTCAACCATATCGCCGACCGCCACACGTCGCTTCTCAATAGCCTTAACTTTTCCTGACACTGATGAATAGATAGGTGATGAAACAAAGCCACCGGCCTCTGCTATCATCTGTCCCTTCAACACAGTGTCACCTACGGCAACAACAGGCTTAGCCGGTGCGCCGATATGCTGCGAAACCGGATATACCATGTCGCCCTTGGGCAAAACTTCTTTAATTGGTGAATCCTTAGACAGCTCTTTGCCATCATATGGATGAACACCGCCAATAAACGTTTTATGACCCATTTTTGTGCCCCTCTTTCTTTTAGATTAATAACGTGGAAATGCTATTGCACATTACTGTTCTTATTATACCACTTATGATTTTTAGTTAAATAGTATATTATGTACTTTTTTTAATACTTTATGTTATAATGTTTATACAAATGATATTCAAGGCAGGAATCGAGAAATGAAAATATTTCACAATGAAGAAATTTACATAAAAACCGATAATTTTTCAGACAGCATATTTAAAGAAAACACTATGTTCTTTGATATTGAGACAACAGGCTTTTCACCGGTGAAAGCGATTGTCTACATGATAGGCTGTGCAAGGCGCATTAAAAATCGTATTGTAATAGACCAGTATTTTGCCGAATCTGTCGATGACGAAGCAGCTGTAATTGAAGCCTTCGCAGGAAGTTTGTCAGGTTGCAGCACCATCATATCCTTCAATGGCGTCGGCTTTGATATTCCATTTTTAAAGAATAAATACAAGAAATATAAGCAGGAAGACCCCTTCTGTAATGTGCAGATACTCGATATCTTTAAGGAGCTTTCACCGATAAAGCCTCTTTTGTGCCTCGAAAACTACAAACAAAAAAGCATCGAAGCATTTCTTGGTATAGATAGGGAGGATAAATATTCCGGTGGCGAGCTCATAAACGTTTATTATGAATATCTTGCCCAAAAGGACGACGAAAAGCTATCCCTGCTTTTGACACACAACTACGAGGATGTCCTTGGCATGACAAAGCTCCTTAGTATACTTTCGTATAAAGAATGCATACATGGCATTGCAGACATCACCGGTGTATCCGTAAACCCATATACAGCTTACGACGGCAGTCTGATGAATGAGCTTATCATATCATTTGAAAATAAATTTTCCGTTCCAAAATCTGTAAGCTTCCATGACAATGACATCTATCTGACCATCGGCACTACAAAAAGCTATGTGCGTGCAGAGATATTCGAGGGGGAAATGCGCCATTTCTACAGCGATTACAAAAACTACTACTATCTTCCAAAGGAGGACATGGCCATACACAAGAGCGTCGCAGCATATGTTGACCACGAATACCGCGAAAAATGCAAGACATACAACTGCTATGTGCGCAAAACCGGTACCTTCATCAGACAGTACTCTGACTTCATGAAGCCCGAGTTTCGATTCGATATAAAGGATAAGTACAGCTATTTCCTGCTGACTGAAGATTTTATAAATTCAAAACAGATGGTACTGTCATATGTAAAACACATAACAGACCATCTGTTTAACCTCTGATAAGATATCATGGCTTCCTGAAATAGAAACTGCTCAATCTCTCAAAGCCGAGCTCACGATATGTAGTTATCTGCTCAGTACTGCCTATAAACAGTATTCCCTTGGATTTTAAAGTATTGAAGAAATTTTTGTATATCATATCCTTCGCATCATCGGTAAAATAAATCACCACATTCCTGCACAGGATAAGATCGTAATCCTTTGGATATGAATCCTTCAACAGATTGTGTTCCTTAAAGGTAACACATCGCTTGATATCATCAGATATCTTGTATGAGCCCTCCACCTGGGTAAAGTACTTCTTCTTCAGGTCAGCCGGCACATTTTCTACAGACTTTGCGCTGTAAAGCCCGGCTTTAGCACTCGCAATCACCTGGTCGTCAATATCTGTAGCCAGTATCTTTATACGGGACAGTGGAACATGCTTCGAAAAAGCCATGGCAAGCGAATACGGCTCGTCCCCTGTTGAGCATGCCGCGCTCCATATCTTAATAGTCCCTGTATTGTTCTTTAATATCTCAGGAATGACCTCTCTGTCCAAAAAACTCCACTGATCAGGATTCCTATAGAACTCAGATACATTGATAGTGATAAAATTGATAAACTGTTTAAACTTAGCCTTATCTGCAGAAATCATATCAATGTATGTCTCATAAGAATCAGCCCCGTTTTTTTTCGCAAGAGTATCAATACGCCTGCGCATCTGCTTTTCTTTATAATAATTGAGATCTATCTGCGTCAGCCTGTACACTTCATTTTTAAACCATTCATAATGATCAAACATCACAATCCTCCAATAGGTGCCACCCGATACAAATAAAAGCTGCCATATAATTATATATGACAGCTTTAAAATCAAAAACTACTCGTTATCAGAAGCAACCTCATCGATATTTACATCTGCAACATCTGCTCCATCATCCTCTGAATCAAGGAGAGCCTTCATGCTTAAGCTGATTTTCTTATCGTCCTCATTGAACTCAACAACCTTAGCCTCAACCTCCTGACCAATCTTGAGAACATCTGATGGCTTCTCAACATGATCCTTTGAAATCTGTGAAACATGAAGAAGTGCGTCAACACCAGGAGCAAGCTCGATGAATGCACCAAAATCTGTCATTCTGGCTACTTTGCCCTTTACGATATTGCCAGGAGCAAATTTCTCTGTTGCACCATTCCATGGATTCTCGTCATCAAACTTCATTGAAAGAGCAATCTTAGAACCATTGATGTTCTTAACAAATACTCTTACAGTCTGTCCAACAGTGAATACCTTCTTAGGGTTCTCTACTCTGCCCCAAGACATCTCTGAGATATGAAGTAATCCGTCTACTCCGCCAAGATCGATGAATGCACCGAAATCTGTAACATTCTTAACTGTTCCTTCGATTACATCGCCAACGTGAAGATTTGCAAGAAGCTCTTCCTGCTGTTTAGCCTTCTGCTCAACGAGTAATACCTTTCTATTTCCGATAATACGTCTCTTTCTTGGATCGAACTCTGTGATGATAAACTCAATCTCCTGATCCTTGAACTTGTTGAGATCCTTCTCATAAGTATCTGATACAAGGCTTGCAGGGATGAATACTCTTGTCTCATCAACACTGACACATACACCACCGGCTAATACCTGTGTAACTTTTGCCTTTAATACTTCCTGATTCTCAAAAGCCTCCTCAAGACGCTTGCTGCCCTTCTCTGCCTGAAGGCGCTTGTAAGAAAGGATAACCTGGCCCTCGCCATCGTTAAGCTTAACTACCTTGGCTTCCATCTTGTCGCCAACCTTTACAACAGTAGTAAGATCTACGTTCGGCTCATTTGTGTACTCGTTTCTAGTAATAATTCCGTCTGATTTGTATCCAATATTTAAGAAAATCTCGTCAGGTTTAACATCAATAACGGTACCTTCTACCACTTCTCCATTTCTTATAGTTTTAAAAGATTCTTCCAGCATTTGTTCAAAGCTCATTTCTGACATTCTTTGAAACCTCCTCAATGATATTATTTGGGGTTGAAGCCCCTGCTGTAATACCTACGTTATTGTTGGACCTGATTTGTGTATAATCCATTTCGTCACTTGTCTGTATATAGTAAGTATTTTTGCATTCGTTTTTACATATTTCAAATAGCTTCTGTGTATTGGAGCTGTGCCTGTCGCCTATGACAATCATGACATCTGAGCACTGTGCTACCTTTCTTGCTTCGGTCTGTCTGACCTCTGTAGCATTACAGATTGTATTTAAAACAGTTATATCATAACCTTTTTTTGCAATAATTTCAACTATATCTTGAAATTTATTGTAGTTAAATGTCGTTTGTGACACTATGCATAGTTTTTTTGTACTATTTTTCATGTAATTTTCGGCATCCTCAGGCGAATTTATTATGGTTACATGGCATTTTTCGTCTGCCCAGCCCTTTATTCCACACACCTCAGGGTGCTTTGGACTGCCGACAATTATAATATCATAGCCCTTTGAGCTGTAATCCTCCACATATCTGTGAATTTTTGATACAAAAGGACAGGTTGCATTAAGCACCTCAAAGCCACAGTTTTTTATCCTGTCATACTCAGCCTTGCTTATACCGTGTGAACGGATAATCATCACACCCTTTTCATGAGAAGAAAGCTCATCGAGATCGTTTATGACGGTTACGCCATTTTTTTCCATATCCTTTACGACCTCATCATTGTGAATAATCGGGCCATAGGTGTATATAGGCACATTTTCCTTTTCAATTGCCTCATAGACCATATTTACTGCTCTCGTCACTCCAAAACAAAAGCCGGCGCTCTTTGCGATAGTAAGCTCTCCCATACGCTATGCCTCTTTCACAAGCTGTTTCATTCTATCTACCACCTCATCGATTGTCATATCAGACGAATCAAGCAGCACGGCATCATCCGCCTGCTTCAAAGGTGATGTCTCTCTTGTCATATCCCTGTGGTCTCTCTCTATAATATCCTTCTCGATTGCATCAATATCGCATTTCTCACCCTTTGCAGTAAGCTCATCGAAGCGTCTCTTTGCACGTACTTTAGAGCTTGCTGTTAAAAATATCTTGACATTGGCATCAGGAAGTACAACAGTTCCTATATCTCTTCCATCCATCACCACATTCTCTCTGGCAGCGAGCTGTCTTTGAAGCTCAACAAGCTTTTCTCTAACTACAGGATAAACACTTGTTGCTGATGCCATATTGCCGACAGCCTCCTGCCTTATAAAGCCTGTGATATTCTCACCATTTAAGATAACCTGCTGTTCACCGTTTTCATAGCTGATTGAAACCTCAACATCCTTACACAGCTTCGTGATGGTGTCAATATCCTCCTTGTCCACACCCTTTTGGATAAAATAGTATGCCATGGCACGGTACATGGCACCTGTATCGACATAAATTGCGCCAAGTTCCTTTGCAAGTCTCTTTGCTATAGTGCTTTTTCCGGCTCCTGCCGGTCCGTCAATTGCTATATTGTATCTCATAATTTCTCCTTAAAATATAATTGTTCATCATTTTTATTAAAATCCCAGCTGTTCAATTCACTATGCGCATATATAACTGTTATTATAAATGTCTCAAAATAGTTTTCAAAATCATCAAACCGCTGCACTTGTTCCTGCCAGATATCCGGTGGACCATGCTATCTGCAGATTGAAACCTCCCGTATATGCATCCAAATCCAGCACCTCGCCGGCAAAGTAGAGGCCATTCACAAGCTTCGACTCCATAGTGGATGGATTGATTTCCTTCACCTTTATGCCGCCCTTTGTGATAATAGCTTCATTATATCCTCTTGGTCCATTAAGAGTGACAGGCAGCTTCTTAAAAAGCATAAGAAGTCTGTTTCTTTCCTCTTTCGATATCTCATTGACCTTCTTATCCGGGTCAATGCCTGAAAGCTCAATTATCACCGGAATCATTTTTGCCGGCAAAAGCTTGTTTATCGAATTCTTAAACTGCTTGTTTTTTGCCTCCTCAAACTCCCTGAGAATCCTCTTGTCCAAGGCCTCCTGTGTGAGAGCCGGCTTCAAATCAATATACATGTCAAGAGGCTGCTTAATAAGGCTTTGCTTAATTGATGCACTCGCAGACAAAATCATAGGGCCGCTGACCCCAAAATGCGTAAAGAGCATCTCTCCAAAATCCTCATAAAGCTTCTTTTTGCCGCTATATATGGAAATAGCCGTATTTTTAAGGGAAAGTCCCTGAAGACTCTTTACCCACTCTTCCTTTACATTAAATGGCACAAGCGACGGTGTGCACTCTGTCACAGTATGACCTGCATCCTCTGCCATTTTGTAGCCGTCACCTGTAGAGCCTGTAGAAGGATATGAAAGTCCTCCTGTGGCCACAATAACTGCATCAGCATCCATTTTGGTGCCATCCTTTAATATGACACCTGTTATTTTTAATTCAGGCTTTTTATCACTAGGCTTTTTATCACTAGCTTCTTCATCTGCCTTTGTATCAGTGATTTTCTCATAGCACAGCTTTGATACCTCCGTGTGAAGTAATACCTCCACATTCTTTTCCTTCAAAGCTTTCTGTAAAGCAAAAATCACATCCGACGACTTATCAGATACCGGAAATACACGATTGCCACGTTCCACCTTTACAGGCATGCCATGACTCTCAAAAAAATCAATCACCCTGCTGTTGTCAAAGCCATAAAAAGCGCTGTACAAAAACTTACTGTTGCTCTTTACATTTAAAAAAAGCTCCTCGACATCGCACGCATTGGTCAGGTTGCATCTGCCCTTGCCGGTTATATATATTTTCTTCCCAAGTTTTTCATTTTTTTCAAGAAGCGTAACCTTATTTCCTGCGGCTGCAGCAAAATATGCTGCAAGCATTCCGGCGGCTCCGCCACCTACCACAATAATTTTCTTACTCATCCTGCGAATCCCCCAGCTTAGCGTAATGTACCTTTATAGAGTCATCAATGTAATCAATCTCATCATTCTCGTACACCTGATACTCATTCCATATATCCTCAAGCTCTGTCAGTGTCTTTGCGACAATACTCTGCTTTTTCATGCAAAGAGCCACAATCAGGGCATTGATGACAGAAAGCGGAGCAACAAGTGAATCAACTATAGAGGCCATATCACTGTCGGCAATCAGATTACATGAAGAATACAGATTCATCGGTGAATGAATGCTGTCTGTGATAGTGATAACCTTTGCACTCCTGTTGTTGGCAAATTCCAGTGCCTTAAGAGTACGCATAGAGTAACGCGGAAAGCTGATGCCGATAATCACATCTTCCTTGCCAATACGCACCATCTGCTCAAAAAGCTCGCTAGAGCTGTTTGTCGTAAGCAGACACACATCCTCAAACATCAGATTCATATAAAATGCAAGAAAGCTTGCAAGAGGTGCACAGCTTCTGATTCCGACAATATAAATTTTCCTTGACTGTAAAATAGTATCTACCGCCAGGTCAAATGCATCCGCATCAATTTTTTCCAGAGTGGTCTTAATCTTGTCACGATCAGACTGCAGTACAGTCTCAAGAATCTGTGACTGGCTGATACGCCCATATGTGACCTCCATTCGCTGAACCGAATTGAGCTTGTTCCTTACAAGCTCCTCGAGTGCCTTCTGAAAATCGGGATATCCCTTATATCCCAGCGATGTAGCGAACCTGACAACCGTAGACTCAGAAATTCCTACCGTTTCGCCCATCTTAGCCGCTGTCAGAAAGACAGCCTTATCATAATTATCAGTTATGTATGTAGCAAGCAGCTTGTGCCCCTTGCTCATCGTACTGTATTTAGCATTTATCCTGTTAAGTAAGTCGTTAGTATTTGACATCTTATACTCCTGAGCTTTCCCGTTTATGGCTGTGCTTCACACATTTGTGTGACCTGCAGCAATTTTTTCATACCTTAAAATATTATCACTTTTTTCCTCTATATGAAAGAGCGAATTTATATTTTTTATTTTTGCCATAGAATAGACTCGTAAGTCCCGGGCACCGGGCAGGCACGCACACTTTCCCGTGCGCTACGCTACGCCACTAAGATACTATACGAAATTATGCTTGAAGTTGGTCTATGCTTGACGAAACCGGCTTTTATGCGCCATCCATGGCGCATAACACCTTGTCCTGCCGTCCATGGCAGGACATTTCTGTGTTTCATGGGCATAATTTCTATAGTATCTAAGAGGCTGCGCTATTCGCACACATGAAAGTGTGCGTGCCTGCCCGGTGCCCGGGACTTACTTTTCTCCATATCTCATCACCAAAAAACAGGCCCGGCAAAGCCGGACCTGCTTGAAATTCAAAAGCATGAATTATATTTTAAATACTATACAGGATAAGCCTTATTCTCAGTATCAGCGGCCTTTGCATCAACACCTGTCTGCTGTGCCTGTCTGTACTTGAAGAAATCAGTAGCAACCTGTGGGAAAAGAGCATAAGAAAGAACATCCTCATCCTGCTGTTTCCACTGCTTCATCTCAGCCTCAATCTTGTCAAGCTCAGGCTCAAGAAGATCTGCCGGACGACATGTGATGGCATTCTTCTTATCATCACCAAGAACCTTGTCAACAACCTCTGGGTTGAAAGGCTTAACTGTCTGACCATACTTACCAAGAAGGATATCCTTAGTCTCCTTAGTAGCAACCTTGTATCTCTCGCCCATGAGTACGTTAAATACAGCCTGTGTACCAACGATCTGTGAAGAAGGAGTTACAAGTGGTGGCTCACCGAGGTCTTTACGCACACGAGGTACCTCTGCGAGAACCTCCTCGTACTTGTCCTCTTTGCCCTGCTCCTTGAGCTGTGAAATAAGGTTTGAAAGCATTCCTCCAGGAACCTGATAACGGAGAGTATTGATATTTACTCCGAGTACCTTTGGGTTCATGAGACCTGAAGCTAAGGCTTCCTCTCTCATTGGTCTGAAGTAATCAGCAATCTCACTTAAGAGATTAAGATCAAGACCTGTATCAAACTCTGTGCCCTTGAATGCCTCAACCATAACCTCTGTTGCAGGCTGGCTTGTTCCAAGAGCGAATGGTGACATAGCTGTATCAATGATATCAACTCCGGCCTCAACAGCCTTCATGTATGTCATTGAAGCAACACCTGATGTGTAGTGTGTATGAAGCTCGACAGGAAGGCTTGTAGAATCCTTTAAAGCCTGAACAAGCTCCGTAGCCTTTGCAGGGACTAAAAGACCGGCCATATCCTTGATACAAAGTGAGTCAGCACCCATGTCCTCAACTCTCTTTGCCATATCCATCCAGTAGTCAAGTGTGTAAGCATCTCCAAGTGTGTATGAAAGAGCTACCTGGGCATGTCCCTTTTCCTTGTTACATGCTGTAACTGCTGTCTGTAAGTTTCTGATATCATTTAAGCAGTCGAAAATACGGATGATATCGATTCCGTTTGCGATTGACTTCTGTACGAAATACTCAACAACATCATCTGCATATGGACGATATCCTAAGATATTCTGTCCACGGAAAAGCATCTGGAGCTTTGTATTTTTGAAGCCGTCTCTTAATTTTCTGAGACGATCCCATGGATCTTCCTTTAAGAATCTAAGGCAGGCATCAAATGTTGCACCACCCCAGCACTCTACTGCGTTGTATCCAACCTTGTCCATTTTGTCAACGATTGGAAGCATCTGCTCTGTTGTCATTCTGGTTGCAATCAGTGACTGATGTGCATCACGAAGAACAGTTTCTGTTATTTTTAATGGTTTCTTTACCACTTCTGACATGATTAATCCTCCTTAATTAAATCTAAATACCGAATATAGCCATGAAGCATCCGGCCGCTACGGCAGTTCCAATAACACCGGCTACGTTAGGTCCCATAGCATGCATAAGAAGGAAGTTTGTTGGATCCTCTTCTGCACCGACCTTCTGAGATACACGGGCAGCCATAGGAACAGCGGATACACCGGCTGAACCGATAAGTGGATTGATCTTGCCTTTTGTAAAGAAGCATAAAAGCTTTCCAAAAAGTACTCCGGCAGCAGTTCCCACCATGAATGCAATAAGACCAAGGATAACGATCTTGATTGTGCTCATATTAAGGAATGACTCTGCGCTTGTAGAAGCACCTACTGATGTACCGAGTAAGATAACTACAATGTACATAAGGGCGTTGCTTGCTGTCTCCTGAAGCTGACGTACTACACCAGACTCACGGAAAAGGTTTCCAAGCATGAGCATACCAACGAGTGGTGCTGTAGTTGGAAGCAGTGTACAAACAACGATAGTAACTACTACAGGGAAGAGAATTCTCTCAAGCTTGCTTACAGGACGAAGGTTCTGCATCTTGATTGCACGCTCTTTCTTTGTAGTAAATAATTTCATAATTGGCGGCTGGATGATAGGTACTAATGCCATGTACGAGTACGCTGCCACGGCGATAGGTCCCATCAGACCTGTCTGACCTAATTTTCCGGCAAGGAAAATAGATGTAGGTCCGTCAGCTCCACCGATGATAGATACGGCTGCTGCTGCCTTGTCATTAAATCCGAGAAGGATTGCAAGGAAATAAGCTCCGAAAATACCAAACTGTGCTGCAGCTCCGAGTAAGAAGCTGATAGGGTTTGCGATAAGCGGACCAAAGTCTGTCATAGCTCCGACACCGAGGAAAATCAGTGAAGGAAGAATTGACCACTCATCAAGTGTATAGAAATAATAAAGTAAACCACCTACTCCATTGCTTGAGTGCTCTGGACTTACAATAATATCAGGATAGATATTAACAAGGAGCATACCAAAAGCAATAGGTACTAAAAGTAAAGGCTCAAATCCTTTTTTAATAGCCAAAAACAGGAATACACATGCTACGGCAATCATAACATAGTTTCCGACTGACAGATTAAAAAAGGCAGTCTGATGTAGGAGGTTTGAAAGTGTTTCACCTACGTAACTCAAATTAGTTTACCTCCTGGAATTAGTTTAATGTTGCAAGTAATGCACCTGACTCTACTGAATCACCAACAGCAACATCAATGCTTGCTACTGTTCCATCCTGTGGTGCAACAACAGGTGTCTCCATCTTCATGATCTCAAGAATAAGAAGTGTATCACCCTTCTTTACTGCATCGCCAACCTTAGCCTCGAGCTTAAATACCTTTCCGGCAGCTCCGGCCTCAACCTTGATGCTTCCTGCTCCTGCAGGTGCAGCAGCCTTTGGTGCAGCGGCAGCAGGTGCTGCAGCTCTTCTAGGTGTGCTTGCTGTGCTAGGTGTGCTTCCTGTCTCTTCTACTGTAACATCGTAAACATTTCCGTTAACGGTAATTGTATAGTTTTTCATCTCAAATGTCCTCCTAAATTATCTTCTATTGATTGAACGGACTACAAAGCCCTCTGTTGTAGTACCCTCGCTTGCTGCTATAGCTGCTGAGATAACAGCTACAAGCTCTGTATCATCTGTAAGGTCTGCAGCAGGTGCAGCTGCAGCAGTCTCTTTCTTTTCAGGCTCGCTCTTTGCTTCTGCCTTCTTTGGCTTATTGCCGATAAGAGCAATAAACTTGAAGCAGTAAATGATAAGAGAGATAAGAATAAGTACACAGAATACAATACTCATTGAAATTACTGTGTTCTGTCCTGCCTTAGCAAGCTTCTGCCCCATTGTCTGAACAGGAGTAAGTGAGATACCTGTTACCTCCATGGTAACCGAATCATATACTAATTCGTATGTTACATCCTGCTTGCCAAATGTAAGTGTCATATCGGTAGTGAGTGTACCACCTGACTTGGTTACTGTAAAATCCTTGCCATTAGTTGCATCCTTTACGTCTCCGTATTTGTCAACCAGATCAAGCCATGATGAAACTGCATCAAGCTCAGCGTCGATATTTTTCATTGAAACGCTTGCTCCCGACTGTCCGAGTGTGTTGTAAACAACCTCACCCTCTGTCATGCCTGTCTTCTCCTCAACTTCCTTGACACTCTTCTCATAGTTGTCATAACCGCCACAATTATCTACGAGCGCAATGTAGTTCTGGATATTGCCAAGGCTGTCTGTTGCCTCAGTATGAAGCTCGTCTGTTGTGTATCCGCCGTATGTCTTTTCGGCATTGTCAGAGCCACATGCTCCAAGCATACATACAATCATAAGAAGGCTAAGGATATATGTTATTTTTTTCTTCATAACAAAATGCGCCTTTCTATTATTTAGTTCCGTGTTTCTTCTCTGGTGCATCTACATATTTGGTGTAAAGCATCTCAAAAGCACCTACAAGATATTTTCTTGTGTCAGCCGGATCAATGATGAGGTCTACATATCCTCTGGCTGCTGCTGATGAAACAGAAGACTGAAGCTTCTCGTAATCAGCTGCCTTCTCATCGATTTCCTTTGCATCAGCGCCCGGATACATAATCTCAGCTGCAATCTTTGAATCCATCATACCAATCTTTGCATCAGGGTATGCATAAACCATATCAGCTCCGATTGACTTAGAGTTCATTGCAACATATGCGCTTCCGTAAGCCTCTCCTGTAATCAGGTTAACCTTAGGACATGTTGCACTTGAGAATGCGTATGTCATTCTGGCAAGAGCCTTTGCAAGCTTCTTCTCAGAGCACATGCAGTTCTTGAATCCGTTTACATTTGTAAGTGTAAGTACAGGAATTGAGAAAGCATCACAGAATGATACAAACTCAGCTGCCTTGTTACAGCCCTTTGCAGTAAGAGAGAGTGCAAACTCCTCTGCCTTCTTGCCCTCAGCATCATATACTGTGCTGCAGTTTGCAACTGCACCGACTGTCATGCCGTTTAATTTAACAAAACCTGTTACCATATTCTTGGCAAAGTCTTTCTTTGTCTCAAAGAATACATGATCATCAGAAAGCTCTGATAAGAGGAATCTTGGATCAGCCTTCATATCAGCCATGCTGTTACATGCTCTGTTGAGATCATCCTCACATGAGTCTGTATATACATCTCCCTCGTTGTTGAGTGGAAGCATGCTGACAAGAGCTCTGATATCAGCGATAATATCATCCTCTGAACCGATTCCGTCTACACATCCATTGTTCTCACTCTGGAATGAAGCTGCTGCTGTATCGCATTTCTCAACGCGATTACCCTCTATTGCATCAGGAGTATTAACAAACATTCTGCCCTTAGACTCTTCGATATAAGCGAAATCACAAAGAGCCGGTACTACAGAAAGTCCGCCACCACAATTACCGAATACACCACAAATCTGTGGAATAACGCCATTTGCTGCAACTTCCTTGGCGTAGATAAGACCAAATCCGTCTAATGCATCAACTGACTCCTGAAGTCTGATACCACCGCAATCGATAAATCCGATAACAGGTGCGCCCATTTTCATGGCCATATCATATACAGAAGCAATTTTCTTTGCATGCATCTCGCCGATTGTTCCGTTAAGAACTGTTGCATCCTGGCTGTAGATAAATACAAGATTTCCATCAATCAGACCGTGTCCGATAATAACACCATCTGAAGGAGCTTTTGCTGCAGTAAGGTTAAAATCTGTACTGCGAGCTGTCACAAGAGAACCAATTTCCATGAAACTGTTCTCGTCGACTAACTTAGCAATACGCTGCATTGCCAAGCTTTGATTGTTACTACTCATTTTATATCCTCCATCTATAAAAAAATAAAATTTTTCGCTAGTATGATAATAGACTATTTCTAATTTTTTTTCAACTAATTTGTTAAATTTTTAACTTTAATTTTTGTTTAGAAAAAATTCCCTATATTAATTGTAAAATTCTTGAGAAAATTCTTGCAAATTTTCTTATTTTTCTTGTTATTTTCTATATATTTTAAGTTAATTGTTTTTCTATCCTCTTTTTTTACCGCCGGAGTTTCTTTTCCTGCTGCCTGTTTATCCGTTGTCTGTGTATCACCGGTCTGTTGTGTTGTTACACAAGCAGCATCACAGTAAGAATCTTCGGCAGCATCTGAAACCGCATACTCCACCAGACTCTTTGCATCAGCCCACTTATAGTTTTTATTGTTTGGCCACCCACAGCCCAAGAGAGAAAGGCACATTCTCCTTCCATCCTTTTCAACTGCTGCGACATAGCAGTAACCTGCCTTTGTGGTAAAGCCGGTCTTTCCCGATATGCAGTAGTCCGTCTCCGTAAGGAGCCTGTTGTGATTGTTAAAAACCATCTGACCTTTCTCTGTCTCAAACGTGTACTGCATAGTCTGTGTTATCTCAAGAAACTGTGTTGATTTTTGTGATTTCCACGCACAATAAGACATTATAACACACAAATCTCCCGCTGTGGAGTGGTGAAAGCTTATATCATTCTCAGCATCCAGCCCGTTTGGTGTAATAAAATACGTGCCGAGGCACCCTATCTCATTTGCTTTTTCATTCATAAGCTTTGCAAAACCCTCCGTCGAGCCGCCCACATGCTCCGCAATCGCATAGGCACAGTCATTGAACGACTCAAGCATCATGCCATAGAGTAAATCCTTCATATTATAGCTATTCCCTGCCACAAGTCCAAGCTTGACCTCAGGCTGTGATGCAGCATTTTGTGAAATCGTAACAGTATCATTTATATCAGCTTTTTCAAGTGCCACAATGCACGTAAGAAGCTTCGTGGTGCTGGCATTTGCCATGCTGTCTCTCATGTTTTTACCATATATAAACGTCTCGTCATCCGCATCATATAATGCTGCTGAAACAGCATGAAGCCTGGGCTCATTTACGGCTTTGTCAGTATTCTTAGCAACAGTATTTTCAGCTGCCATAAACACACTTTTCTTTTCCAAACCGGGCATTTTTTGCTTTTCCAGCGTCTTAAAATCAAGCAAACAGCTGACAGTACAAACCAACACACAAACGAAAACCATTAAAGCTATTTTCGACTTATATTTTCTTAAAAAAATAATCATACAATTACCTCCATCGGTAATATATATGATTATTTGCATGTCCTTATTATATGAAATGGCAGCTTACACAATACACCTGCACTACACATCAAGCTTCACGTGCATCTCTTCCTCTGCCTCCTGCTTAAACTCCTCAACCTGCACGGGGCTTAGTACCGGCAGCTCGTCGATAGACGAAACCCCAAAGCTCCTTAGAAATTCCTCTGTGGTACCAAACAAAAGCGGCCTTCCCGGAGCATCAAGCCTTCCAAGCTCCTGCACCAGATTGTACTCGACAAGCTTGCTTACGGCATGTTCACTTGACACACCTCTGATTTTTTCTATTTCTGCCTTTGTTACAGGCTGCTTGTACGCTATGATTGAAAGAGTCTCTAAAAGCACATCCGTAAGCACCCTCTTCTTAGGCTGCTTTGCAATGCGGATGAGATATTCATACATCTGTGGCTTTGTACACATCTGATAAGCACCATCAAGCTCTATGATATTCATACCTATATTTGAAGAGCTTCTATACTCCTTAATCAGCTCGTCAAGCAGCTTTTTTGTTTCTTTTTCATTTAATTGTATTGCATCGGCTATCCTTCCAAGCTCCACGGATTCTCCCATGGTAAATAAAATAGCCTCTATTGCAGCTTTATAATTCATATATCCTCAAACCCTCTTTATGCAGCAATCCTTGACTCAATCCTGATATCATCAAAAATATGCTCCTGAACGATAGTTAATTTGCCTGTCTTCATAAGCTCCAGTATGGCAAGAAATGTAACTATGACTTCCACTTTGCTTGACGATGCAGTAAGCATCCCTCTGAAGCTGAAGTGCTTGTGTGAGGCAGCATAGTCTGTCAGAAAGTCCATCTTTTCCTCTAAGGAGACCTCTTCCTTTTCAATCTTTCCAAACTTCGAACGGACCTTATCTATCTTTTCTTCCTGTCTCTTCATTATACTTTGAAAGATTCTGTTTAAATCAGAAAGACGGATATCTCCGACAAGCTCCTCAAGATTAACAGGCTCCTCATATGCAAGGACCTCATCAGGTATGTCCTTCTTCTTATACCACACCTTGCCGGCATCCAGCTGACGATCCTTAAGCTCGTTTGCCATGCACTTGTACATCTTGTACTCAAGCAGCTGCTGCACAAGCTCTGCTCTTGGATCTTCCTGCTCCTGCTCTTCTTCCTCTTTCTTTGGGAGAAGCATCTTTGACTTTATGTCGAGGAGCGTAGCTGCCATCACGAGAAACTCGCTGAGCGTGTCCAGATTATCCTTTTTCATCTGATTCACATACTCCATGTACTGCGCTGTAATCTCGACAATCGGGATATCATAAATATTTACTTTATTTTTCTCTATCAGGTATAAAAGCAGGTCAAGCGGTCCCTCAAACACCTGAAGCTTAAAAGTCATATCCATAATTTGCTCTCCGTTAATCCTTCAAAAACTGTGCCATAACGTAATTGGCTACATCCTTTCCTCTCTCCGATAAATAGATATGCCCGGCCTTTACCACGAGCAGCTCCTGTTTTTTCAGGCTGTCTATCGTATCCTTGTAGATTGCATCTATCGAAATACCAAATGCCCTCTCAAAGGCTTCTCTTGTGACCCCCTCATTCATACGAAGTCCAAGAAACATAAACTCCTCCATCTGTCCCTTTTTGTCTATAACATCAGCTGCCACATGCAGATTGGCCTTAAATATATCATCACCCACATCATGTATATGACGGCAGCGCGACAGATATTCATCCATATCGGATGTATTGGTATATCTGACATTTGATATAAGCGATGCCGCCCCTATTCCAAGTCCTAAATAGTCAGCTCTGGTCCAGTAACCTATATTATGGCGGCACTCCATACCTCTTTTAGCATAGTTAGATGTCTCATACTGCCTGTAGCCGGCATCCATAAACGCCTTCTGTCCCGCCTTTTCCATATCATATAACTCGTCCTCATTAGGCAGAAACTCCGTTCTCATGCCCGCCTCCTGGCGCACCATGTCAAACTTGTACTTTTCATAGAAAGGAGTACCCTTTTCCACTATAAGAGAATACGCCGATATATGATCCGGATGAAGCCTTATAATCTTGTTTACTGTCGCCATATACTGTGACGCTGACTGTCCCGGCAGACCATACATCAAATCTACATTGATATTTTTAAAGCCCACGTTTCTGGCCACCTCGTAATTCGTCACAAACTGTTCAAAGGTATGTATACGCCCGAGCAGCTTAAGCTCATCATTATTTGCCGACTGCAGTCCTATGGACAGGCGGTTGATTTCCGCATCCCTGTATGCTAAAAGTTTTTCCCTGCTAAGCGTACCGGGATTGCACTCTATGGATATCTCAGCATCAGGCAGCACATTAAAGCAGTCAAACACCCCCTCCATCAAAGCAGCAATCCACTGCTCATCTATAGAGCTTGGTGTACCTCCTCCGATATAGACAGATGACACCTGATAGTTCTTCATAAGCGGGCCGTAAAATATCATTTCCGCCATAATCCCCTTGACATAGCGAAGCTTTGCATCATCGTCTGCGGGAAATGATAAAAAATCACAATATTCACATTTTCTCACACAAAATGGTATATGAATATAAATCTCAAGATTCTTCATATGTGCGATTACTCCTCATCCAGCTTAAGCACACTCATGAATGCCTCCTGTGGTATCTCTACATTGCCCACCTGACGCATCCTCTTCTTTCCTTCCTTCTGCTTCTCAAGCAGCTTCTTCTTACGTGAAATATCACCACCGTAGCACTTGGCAAGCACATCCTTGCGAAGCGCCTTAACCGTCTCTCTTGCTATAATCTTGCCACCAACTGCTGCCTGAATAGGTATCTCAAACAGATGCCTTGGTATCTCACCCTTAAGCTTCTCGCACATCTTACGGCCTCTTTCGTATGCACTCTCCTTGAATACGATAAATGAAAGTGCATCAACCATTTCCTTATTGATTAAGATGTCAAGCTTGACAAGCTCTGAGCGCTCATAATCCTTCATCTCATAGTCAAACGAAGCATATCCCCTCGAGCGTGACTTTAAAGCATCAAAGAAATCATAGATAATCTCATTTAATGGCAAGTCGTACTTTATGAGAGCTCGTGTTTTTTCGATATACTCCATGCTGATATAGACTCCTCGTCTCTCCTGGCACAGCTTCATAATCGCACCGACATAGTCACTTGTGACCATAATCTCTGCAGATACGTATGGCTCCTCCATATACTCAATCTCTGACGGATCCGGCATATTTGAAGGATTGGTCAAATCTATCACCTCACCGCTTGTCTTGTGAATCTTGTAAATAACACTAGGTGCAGTGGTAACGAGATCCAGATCAAACTCTCTCTCCAGCCTCTCCTGAATAATTTCCAGATGTAAAAGACCAAGGAATCCGCATCTGAAGCCAAAGCCAAGTGCCAGTGATGTCTCAGGCTCAAACTGTAATGAAGCGTCGTTGACCTGCAGCTTTTCAAGCGCATCCCTTAAATCAGGATACTTTGCACTGTCCGCAGGATAAAGACCACAGTAAACCATAGGGTTGACCTTCTTATAGCCCGGAAGCGCCTCATCGCACGGTCTGTCAACGAGTGTAACTGTATCACCCACGCGTGTATCCCTGACATTTTTGATGCTGGCCGCAATGTATCCAACCATACCGGCCGAAAGCTCATCGCATGGTATAAACTGGCCTGCGCCAAAATAACCCACCTCTGTAACCACATCAGATGCACCTGTAGCCATCATCTTTATTGTGTCTCCTACCTTTACAGAGCCTTCTCTCAGTCGGCAGAAAATAATGACTCCCTTATAAGAATCATATGTTGCATCAAATATAAGCGCCTTAAGCGGTGCATCTTTATCGCCTGTTGGTGCCGGAATCTTTTTTACAATCTGCTCCAGCACATCCTCTATATTGAGTCCTGTCTTTGCGGAAATACGCGGTGCATCCATAGCTTCAATACCGATAACATCCTCAATCTCCTGTGCCACCTCATCCGGGCGCGCACTCGGCAGATCCACCTTATTTATAACAGGAAATACATCCAGGTCATGATCCAGTGCAAGGTAAACATTTGCAAGTGTCTGTGCCTCAACGCCCTGGGCCGCATCCACTACAAGTATAGCTCCGTCACATGCCGCAAGACTCCTTGATACCTCATAGTTAAAATCCACGTGTCCCGGTGTATCTATCAGATTAAAAATATACTCTTCGCCATCCTTTGCGGTATATATAATACGGACTGCCTGAGACTTGATTGTGATACCACGCTCTCTCTCTAAATCCATATTGTCGAGCACCTGAGCCTGCATCTCCCTGCTGGTAAGTGTGCCTGTTTTTTCTATAATTCTGTCCGCGAGTGTAGATTTACCGTGATCAATATGGGCAATAATACAAAAATTGCGGATTTTGCTCTGATCTATTGACATATGTCCTCCTAATGCTTTCAATAACTCATCAAAGTTTATCAGATTTGTGAAATAAAGTCTATATTATTTTAACACTTTATCAAGTATATCTGCAAGTGGTTCCATTGCATTGTACGCCTCCTCCTTAGTATTTGTCTGCGCTCCCACCTCCACGAGCAGCGATTTCGGACACAGATGCATATTATATCTGTAGCCCTTTAAGTATATGCGCCTTGCAAGCCCCGGATAATACTCATTTGCCATGAGCTGCAGCTGAAATGAAAACGCCAGATTATCCCCCAGATACTCATTGGGCAGACTATTAATCGGTCCCCTTGCAGCAGTGCGGCACAGCCCGTTAAAAAACATAATCTGTGCCATAGGCTTTCCATCTATTGTGGTAGCAAGCCTTGTAGTCTCAGCCACTCCATCCCTGTGCAGGTCAATAACCACCTTTATAGACGGATTTTTCTCAATAATCTCTGTAATCTCAGGAAGTGAATTAGAATACGCATGGTCGCGGTCATTCACATCATACTGCCCCTTGTGATGCAGCACATTGTAGCCGTATTTTTCCCTCAAAAGTGATTCAAGCCTGTCACCCACTCCAACTACGGTCTCTGTCTCTGATGTGTCAAGGGAATCACTGTACCCCTCCTGCGAATGTGTATGGTATATGAGTATATCAGGACCGTCGCCTGACTTTTCTATAGACATATCGCGTCCAAGCAAAGCCTCCTCACACAGCTCATCGGCTCCAATATATGTAGTCTTGTCCACCTGATAATAGTTTTTTACAAGATTGTCAAAGCTCATATCTACCTGCGGCATTTTCACGTTCTGCTGCTCCTCAAGTTCTGCCAGCTCACCGTTTTTTTCAGCTTCATCAACAAATGCCAGCTGGTCGGTATCCGGCAGCATATTGTTCCTGACACTTGCATTTTCATTTTCCATCGCAGCAAGCTCCTCGTATGAGAGAATACCTCCTGCTGTATCCTCATCCTCCACAATACGCAGCTCCTTCTTTTTTGAATCATCACACTCCTTGTCAGAATATGTAAGGTGCGGAAATTTTTCTTCCACGAACTTCTTTCCCACACCATCACCGCAAAACAGCATAGACGCAATATATATAAATGCTATAAGCACAATCATTTTTTTCTTCACAATATCATCTCCCATCTAAAGCATCAGGCAGCCCCTGCTACATAAAGCTTATGCGGCTGGCTCTAATGATATTCGAAGCAATAAAATTATTCACTATAGTCATCATATTCATCGTTTGAAAAAGCCATATTTATGCCCTCAGACAAAAGCCCTGCCAGTCTCTTAACCGTCTCGTCAATATCCTTCGGCGTCACAAACATGCCGTTTAACTTAGGCGACATGAGCTTTGCGGTGTTCTCCCGGCTGGCATTTACCGCATCTGAAACAATGGTCACCGCATCAATGACTGTCGGAATACCAATTGCGATAACAGGCACTCCGAGATTATCATGGTTAATACCGTCCCTGTGGTTTCCTACCCCGCTTCCGGGCACTATGCCTGTATCCGTCAGCTGTATTGTACAGCCCAGCCTCTTTGTACTGCGTGCCGCAAGTGCATCAATTGTCACAACAAAATCAGGTTTCACCTCGCTCACCACACCCTTTATTATCTCAAGGCACTCCATGCCTGTCTGAGCCATCACGCCAGGCACGAGGCCGCACACACTGTTTACATTCTCGTTGCTAAACGCATACCTGCCATATTCCTTTACTATATGGCGGGTGATAAACAAGCTGTCAACGCATCTTGGCCCAAGCGCATCAGGAGTTACATTTCTGTTTCCAAGCCCGACAACAAGTGCCGCATATATACGCTTGTCACAGACAGCCTTTACAAAGCTCTTAAGCTCTCTTGAAAGCTCCCTTGTCACAGCCTGACAGCACTCCTCATCTCCCTCGGACAGCATAGCAGCCTCAATTGTCACATATTTTCCTTTAGGACGGCCTGTAGCCCTGACTGCATTTTCTGAGTCAATTGTCACTACACTGACTATGATTCCATTATCCAGCTTTTTTTCAGAGAAATTCACACCTCTCATATCTGTGTTTGCCTTTTTAAGGCTCTCCTGCGTCTCAAGCGCCAGATCAGTTCTTGCACACCATTTATCAGCCGACAAATCAATACACCTCCCCTGTATGATATTCCAAAATCACATATATGTTAATTTTTTGCAATTTTTTTCAAAATATGTATTGACAGAGCAGAAAGGTTGACATATTATATTCTAGTATGTTTGTGCCAAAGCGTCCGTGTCTGTTTTGGCATACATTAGATTAAATATTTGGAGGTGTACGAGTTGGCTAACATTAAATCAGCAAAAAAGAGAATTTTAGTAACAGAAACTAAGGCTGCAAGAAATAAAGCAATCAAATCAGGAGTTAAGACAGCAATCAAGAAGGTTGAGGCTGCTGTAGCTGCAAATGATAAGGCTGTTGCTGAGGCTGCATTAAAGGATGCAACTTCTGTTATCGCAAGCGCTGGTTCAAAGGGTATCTTCCACAAGAACAACGCAGCCAGAAAAGTATCTCGTTTAACAAAGCTTGTTAACGGATTAGCTTAATTACTATATAGCAATAAATAATAAACCCATCGGTGCCGTCATACCGATGGGTTTTTTTATTTGCTTTTTTGTATATTTGCGTTATATCATTTACTGCCTGTCGCATGAGTGCCGGTCATATCTGCAGAGTACTGCACTATAAAAAGCTCCACAGCCATCTGGTCATTCATCCTGCCGGTCTTCACAGCCTCCTCATATGCCACACCGTCTCTCACAGCCCTCTTTAAATCATCCAGCGAATATGCCCTGCACTGCGCCTGATATTTGCGCACCGCCCACTCCGGACATCCGGCCTTTGATGCTATATCCTTGTTGCCAAAGCCCTTATTTGTCATGGCTTTCACATTCATCAGTATATTGAACTGGCGCGATATAAGATACATAATACGCATGGCCGGTTCTTTAAGTGCCAGCAGATCGTAATACAGCTCAAGCGCACGCTTTTGTTTGTGTGATGCAATCGCATCAACCATCTCAAACACCTTGTTTGTGATCTGCTCTGTCGTTACAGCCTCAACATCCGAAAGCTCAATCACGTCCTTGTCCATGCAGTAGCACAGCAGCTTCTCAAGCTCCTTGTCGATATTTTCCATATCTGTGCCGGTTTTTTCTATAAAGCTGTTGTAGGCAGCCTGACTCATGCCCTTTCCATCTTTTCTAATCCTCATTCCTATCCATCTGGCAAGTGTCTCATCCGTCTGTTCCTTGAACTCCACAGGATTACCGCACTTGGCTGCCGCCTTATAAAGCTTTGAGCGCTTATCAACGCTCTCCTCAACAAATATAAAGTGCGTGCTCTCAGGTGAATCCTTTAAATACTCTCCAAGCTCATCGCCTGCCTTTGAAAAAATGCCTGCATCCTCTATAAGAATCACTCTTTTATCCGCAAAAAACGGAAGTGTCTCCGCCAGGTCAATTATCTCCTTCTGGTTGATTCCATCGCCCTCAAACGATGAAAAGTTCATGCTGTCGCCCTCACTGACCATAGCCTTTATCAGCTTGTCCCTGTACTGTTTTATGAGGTATCTCTCCTGTCCATACAGCAGATAAACCTTTTTGAAATCTCCTGCTTTTATATCATTGTCTATTGTTTTCATATATAGTACTCTCTTTATACTTAATCTGACCACTTTGCATTGTGTATAAAATACGGCACTTTGCATCCATAAGCCTATCCATGGCTTCATCAGCCGGATGTCCATAGCGGTTTTCTGCCGCACATGATACTGCAGCCCACCTTGGGCTTAAAGCCTCAATCCAGTCTGCAGAGCTTGAATACCTGGAACCATGATGATTTGCCTTGTAAAAATCCACAGAAAGCCCATCCCCATACTCATTAACAAGCTTCTTTTCTACCTCAGATGATATATCTCCGCCGAAAATACCACTAAACCTGCCATCCGTGAGCTTCAGCACAAGACACATATCGTTTCTGTCTAAGGCAGTATCCGAAGGTCCCGGATACAGGCACATGATACCATCAGCTTCTTCATTTGCAGTACTGCGCGAACCTGATGCATCATTTATTTCAATCGAATCCCCCTTTGACATAAGGCATATATCAATTTCTGCTTCCTTAGCTTTAAAAAGCAGCTCCTCCATAGCTTCCTCATTAGCCGCCGCTTCTGCCACAACTATATGCTCTATAGTATACCCACTGTCTATCACCTCAGACAATCCGCTTATATGATCACTGTCTGCATGTGAAACAAACCAGTATGATATACTCTGTATGCCGTTATACTTAAGAAACGGCATAATCACATTCTCGCCAAGCTGTTTTCGGTCAGAGCTTCCCCCATCAATAAAGATGCATGTGCCTGACTCAAAGCGGTAAAATATACCATCTCCCTGCCCCACATCAAGTATATCAAGCTGCGCAGCAGTTTTTGGCTTCACAAGCAAAATTGCAAGCAGGACTGCTGTACACACCACTCTTTGGACACTGTAAAGGATTTGGCTTTTTTCTTTTAAGCCACACTCTATTGCACGTTTTTTAAGCGAAAATGCCACCAAAAAGCCACTCATAACAGCATAAAAAAGGAAAATCCTGTATCCATCAGGAGCTCCTGTGATAACCGATGCCCCCGGAAGCTTCATAACAAGATCGCAAAGCACCTCATAGAGCTTTAACACTGCAAATGCAGGAAACACCAGCAGTTTGCCGGGCATCACGCCAAAGCAGCCTGCGGCAGACGCAAGCAGACCCGAAATAAATACGACAGGTAAAGCCGGTATCACAATGAGATTTACAAACACCGCAAAAAGAGGCAGCTCATAATAGTTCATAGCCACAACCGGAAGCATCGGAAGCTGTATGGATACTGATGCCCAGAATTTTCCGCCCTTATGAGCACTCATCACAGGAGTCACAATACCTATAGCAAGTATTGCCCCTACCGAGAACACAAATCCGGCATATCCCAAAACCATAGGATTGTCCCACAGCAGGTAAATGACCATGATGCCAAGAGAATTGAGCATATCTGTGCATCTGCCTAAAGCTGCCGCAAGCATTGTAAGTATGAACATCCCCACGGCACGCCTTGTGGACACGGCATTTCCTGTCATAACAGCATAGCTTAGTATAAGTGCTGCAGAACAGACAAATGCCGCTGTATAGCTCACCCTTCTTTTTCTGAGAAGCTTGTAAAAGGCCATGCCAACTATAGAAATATGAAGTCCGGAAATAGCCAGTATATGTGAAATACCGCTGACCTGGTATAAATCCTTTATCTCATCATCCAGATACGACTTGTCTCCAAGCAGCATGGACGAAAGCACTCCTGCCGTTGTCTCATCAGTCACCTCAAGAAGTGAAGCTGACAGCGTATCACGAAGTTTTTCAAGTCTGTGGTAATACCATGCATGTTTACCGGCGCTTGTCTTAATACTGTCTGCATTCACCGAGAAATCAATTCCCTGTGAGCGGTAAAAGCGCTCTCTGTCAAACTCTCCCTCATTGGTTGCAGACTTAAACAAGCCTATCTTGCCGCAAGCTTTCATATAATCGCCCAAATGTGCGCTTTTGCTGTCACAGTATACCACAACATCACCACAGGATATTTTTCTGTCAAAAGCCTTGCCGTACCCGGGCTGCACTACGCAGTCCGTCATATAATACCTGTATGAGAAATATTTGTATTCAGTTTTATAAATCTTCCCCCAGACGATGACAGATTTTTCATCTGTCATATACTGCATATAGCTGTCACGGTTTTCATCCACTGAAGCGTATCTGAATTGTGCTGTTGCAAAAACAGCTGACGATATCAGGATAAGCAAAACAACTATGCGCCCGATACCGGAAAGGCTGCCCTTAGACACCACACACTCAGCTATTAAAGCCACAACCAGCATGGCAAAACCCAAAAAGCCAAAGCCCCTGCCATACATACCTGAAACAGTTCCTGCAGTATAGACCAACGCAAATAAAAACATCGGTCTTTTACTAATACTCTTCTCCTCCTAATCCAATCTATTCTATTTTTCAGTTTTTTCCGTGGAATCATCAGAATCCACTATATCCTTATTAAACTCATACATGTCACTTAGCTTGTAATTATAAAGCAGCATGCCGTCATTCTCACCGTCAAGTGAGATCTGTACCTTGTCCACAGTAGGAAGTGAGGTGAGTGAATTAACTATCGAATACAGCACCACATCCTCTGTCAGCTTATTGTCAATAGTATTTCTGAACGATGAGTCAAAGTTCAGATAGCATATTCTATCTGCCACAGACACATTGATAAGCTTTGTTGTGCCCGGAAGAGTTGCCTTGAGCTTAGAGCCCTTCGGCCCCTCAATAAGCTGCTCAACAACAAGCTTTTCAAGCGCTATATTTGAGCTGTAATGTATCACTCTGGTCTGTTTTTCAAGCCCTGTACCATCCTTGTCAGCAAAATAAAGCGTGAGTGTCTCCTTCACACTTGTATTAATCTGTTCACCCGGATTCTCAACAAAATCATCAGCACCCATGCTACCGACAATCTCATCATCCGAGTCCACAAGAGGAATACTGTTTACGGTAAATGTCACATATGAAATACTATCCAGCTGTGTGAGCGTGCGGACTACAGAAGCTCTCAAAAGCACCTCCTGCGCAGCCGTAAGGTCATAATACTCCTTGCTGAAATCCACAGTGCAGTTATAGTTTTTCTCGTCATGACCTCTCACAGACACCTCATCCGGAATTGCCTTGCGCAGTCTTGAGTCTTCAGGCTTATCCTGCAGTCTTCCAAGGAGCTCATCCACCTGCTTGTCCACATCTGAGTTTTTGCTTCTAAGCACATATGACTCCGGCACGCTGCTCGTAACATCCATATTCAGACAAAACACCTCAACCGTATTATCTGCTTTTTTCTTTGTGCAGCCGCCCATGGAGAGCAGAATTACTGCAGTGAGAACGAATATAATTATTCTTTTCACGTCAAGCCTCCTATACAATATAGTTGAGCGGTATACGCACATCAAAGGTAGTGCCCTCTCCCATCACACTGTGAGCCTTTATAGCTCCCCTATGCATAAGAATAGAGCTTCTTGTAATGGCAAGTCCCAGACCTGTACCGCCAATCTCTCTCGAATGCGACTTGTCCACGCGATAAAATCTCTCATAGATGTGCTCTAAGGACTCCTCCGGTATACCGATACCGTTGTCCTCCACCTTCAGATAGAAATACTGATGGTCCGCATTTAAGGACACATGAACATAGCCACCGGTCTCGTTGTCATTGTACTTGATTGCATTCTCAATGAGGTTTGTAAAAGCAAGCGTCAGCTTCACCTCATCTATCTCTGCAGTTACCGGTCTGAAGCTCTCGAGTACAAGCTCCACCTGCTGCTTGTCAGCAATCGGCTGAAGTCTCTTCATAATCTGCTCGAGCAGGTCATTGATATTAACACTCTCGATATTCAGCGTAGCAGCCGACTTATCCATCTTGACCAGTGATAACAGGTCATTTATTATCTTTGTCTCTCTGTCTATCTCGCTTGTGATATCTCCCATGAACTCCCTGTACATCTCAATCGGAGCCTCATCACCCATGCTGTTGATGGAATCTGCGAGTACCTTCATGGAAGTAAGAGGTGTCTTGAGCTCATGTGACACATTCGATACAAACTCCTGTCTGGACTCATCCATGACCTTCATTCCGCTCATCAGCTCATTAAAATTCCTGCTTATTATAGCAGTCTCCGCATAGTCATCTACATCCAGCTGCTCTTTTCCAAAGCCATCCTTAATGTCTGATATCTCGTCAGAAAGCTTCTTAACCGGAACAAAAAGGTGCAAAAGCACAAGCACACCAAAAAAGAGCACCACCGCACCTGCGATAATGGCAACCGTCACAGCAATCTGTGTCAGATACGACATATTTAGCGATATATTGTCCGTCGACACACTTACAACAAGTGCTCCCTCTATCTTTGAATCCTTGTCGTTTGGATTGCTTATCGGAACAGAAAGCTCGATATAGTGGTTTTTAGAATCGTAGTTTGTAATCTCTGAAGCAGAGAAGGTCTTGATAACCTCCTCTGAGACAATAGTATTGCCATCATCTAAATTGTACGTATCCTTAATAATCTTAAAATGCTTGTCAACTATGAGCACACGGCCCTCATATATAGTAGTAAGAGTGTCAATCTGAGCATCAATATTGCTCAAGTCACTGCCATCCTTATCAAAGTATTTACTTGTGGATATCTTGTTTGCGAGAATCTTTGCCTGACTAAGCACTTCACTTTCGCGGATTGAAACCGCTCTGGACTCGTAGGTGTTAAGTATGCCGAAGCACAGCACCACCTCCGGTACCAGAACGAGAACAAAAATCATGAAAATCAGCCTGGATTTCAGACTCTTATAAAATGCAAAATGTACTTTACTCTTAAACATTTTAGAACCTTTCTGAAAGTATTACTTCTGGTTGTAGTAATAGCCCACACCCCACTTGGTATGAACGTACTTCGGCTCGCTTGGATTTGCCTCAATCTTTTCACGAAGACGTCTGACATGCACATCAACCGTACGCACGTCACCCGGGTAATCCTCGCCCCATACAATCTTTAAAAGGCTCTCCCTACTGTACACTTTATTTTCATTTTTGATCAGAATCTCGAGCAGTTCAAACTCTCTTGCAGTCAAATTGATTTCATTATCGTTTATGAACAGACGTCTGCTGTCACAGTCGAGCTTGATATCACCCTTTTCAATTACAGATGACTGTACCTGTGGTGCGCGTTCCGGTGAAGTACGCCGCATGATCGCCTTGATTCTGGCCTTTACCTCAAGAATATTAAATGGCTTTGTGATATAGTCATCAGCGCCGTACTCAAGTCCTAAAATTTTGTCCATGTCATCGCCCTTTGCAGTGAGCATGACAATCGGGACATCAGAAAACTCCCTTATTGCCTGACACACCTCAAAGCCATCCATCTTTGGAAGCATGACATCTAAAAGAATCATATCATATGAATTGGCCTTCGCCATATTTAAGGCCTCCTCACCGTCATATGCGCAGTCTACCTCCATGCCATCCTGCAGCAGACTGAAACGTATTCCTTTTACAATTAACTTTTCGTCGTCAACGACCAGCACTTTTTTTGCCATTTATACACTCCTAATTTACTGTTATATCATCTTTTATTTTATTAAACATCGCTTCACCGATGCCGGACACCCTCGTGATATCCTCAATCGAAGAAAACAATCCATTTTTGGCGCGATCTTCAACAATACTCTTTGCCTTGCTCTCACCAATTCCGGAAAGAGCCATTAGCTGCTCGACAGTTGCGGTATTGATATTGAGCTTGCCATCCTTTACGCCTATATGCTCCTCAGCGCCGCCCTTCATCAGCGAGCCATCTATGCCGGTGGTATATGTGCCCTCAGGTATGTGATCCGACTTAAGCTCCTCTACAGTCGGGAAATACAGCATCTGCCCATCATACAGCTCTGATGCCAGATTCCAAAAGCTTTTGTCAGCTGTATCCAGCATGCCTCCTGCCATATCAACGAGCTCACAGACTCTCGCGCCCGGCTTTACTCTGTATACACCGGGATTGGCAACCTGACCACAGATATAGACGCACCACTCAGTAGATTCATCAGTGTCATCTGCTGTGTCTTTTGCCTTCTGCTCCTGTTCTCCATCGGATGAAGCTTTCTTCTCCTTGGAATCAGCAGTCTGTCTGTTTACATCACTTGAAACCACAGCAGTCTGCTCCGTTTCAGAAGCAAAATGAACTGTGGCATCATCCTTTTTACAGCCGCAAAGGCCAAACGCTATTGTTAAAATAAACGCACTTAATAATATTATTTTTTTCATATGGTCTCCTTTGATTAATATCATAATCTCAAAGGAGAAATCGATGTCCTCTTTATTTTACAGACTTTTTGACAGTATTACAAGTGTTGTTTCAAGTTTTTCTATCATTTCGTCAACATCACTCTTTTCGATAACAAGAGGAGGCACAAATCTAAGCACATTGCTGCCTGCCGTAATGACTATAAGGCCTTGATTTAAAGCCTCTGCTGAGACCTTTCCTACAGGAAGGCTGCACTCCACGCCCTGCATGAGTCCCATACCCCTTCTGGCTGTGAGACAGTCAAATTTTGCGACAAGCTCATCAAGCTTCTTCTCCAGGTAAGGTGCAACCTCTTTTACATGGCTTACTATATCAAGACGCTTAAACTCATCAAACACTGCACTTACTGCGGCTCCTACGAACGGATTGCCGCCGTATGTGGTGCCATGGTCGCCAGGTGCAAGGGATTTATCTGCCACCCTCTGTGTCATGAGAAAAGCACCAACCGGCACGCCACAGCCGAGTGCCTTCGCACAGGTCATGATATCAGGCTTTACATCATAGTTCTGCCATGCGAACATCTCGCCACTTCTGCCCATGCCGCACTGTATCTCGTCAAGGATAAGAAGAATATCCTTTTCATCACAGAGAGCTCTCACTCCCTCGATAAACTCCTTCTTTGCCGGGTAAATACCGCCCTCACCCTGAATAGTTTCCATAATAATGGCGCAGGTTTTGTCTGTCACCTGAGCCTTAACACTCTCTAAATCATTGAAATCCGCAAACTTAACTCCCGGCATAAGAGGCTCAAACGGCTCCTGATAATGTGCATTGCCTGTAACAGAAAGCGCTCCGATGCTTCTTCCGTGGAAGGAATGGTTCATGGCAATTATCTCATGACCTGCATGGCCGTCTCTTGTAAAGGCATATTTCTTTGCAGCCTTGATAGCTCCCTCAATAGCCTCTGTACCACTGTTGGTAAAGAAAATACGGTCCATTTTGCTTGCCTTAAGTACCTTGTCTGCCGCCTCGATGACAGGCGCATTGTAGTAAAGGTTTGATGTATGTAAAAGCTTATCAACCTGTGCCTTTAATGCCTCCTTGTGGTGCTCATTGCTGTAACCAAGTGCACATACGGCTATTCCTGCAGCGAAGTCTAGATATGCATTGCCATCTGTATCATACAGATGTACTCCCTCGCCGTGATCAAGTACAAGTGAAAATCTGTTGTAGGTGTGAAGAAGCTCCTTTTCTGCCTCATCAATGTATGACTGTTTATCCATATTATTGCTCATTGTTAAATTTCTCCTCCGAATCTCCAAGAATAGCTGTTCCGATTCCTCTGTTTGTGAATATCTCAAGCAGTAAGCAGTGCGCGATACGTCCATCAAGAATATGTACTCTTGAAACTCCGTTATCAATGGCATCTATGCAGTTGTTGAGCTTAGGAAGCATGCCTCCGCCGATAAAGCCATCACCTATAAGCTTCTTTGCATCTGAGACTGTGAGCTCTGAAATAAGTGTATTCTTATCTGAAGGGTCCTTGTATACACCCTCGATATCTGTGAGGAATGCAAGCTTTTCGGCTGATACAGCTCTTGCGATAGCACATGCTGCATCATCTGCATTGATATTGTATGTATTGTATTCGTCATCAAGACCGATTGGACACACGATTGGAAGGAAGTCCTTCTCTAACAGGTCATAAAGTATCTTTGGATTGACATCAGTGATTTCTCCTACAAAGCCTATATCCTCTCCGTTTGAATACTTTTTCTTTACCTTTAAGAGGCCACCGTCCTTGCCGCTCACTCCGACAGCCTGCACACCAAGCTCCTCAACAAGTGTAACGAGAGATTTGTTTACCTTATTCAGTACCATCTCGGCAATCTCCATTGTATCGGCATCAGTCTTTCTGAGTCCGTTTACAAATACAGGCTCCATGCCGACCTTTCCTACCCATTTGCTGATCTCCTTGCCTCCACCGTGTACGATGATAGGCTTGAAGCCAACCAGCTTGAGAAGTGTGACATCCTGGATCACCTGCTTTTTAAGCTGTTCGTCAACCATTGCAGATCCGCCGTACTTTACAACGATAATCTTTCTGTTAAATCTCTGTATATACGGAAGTGCCTCTATGAGCACCTGTGCCTTTTCCATTACCTGTTCCATGTTCTTATCTGCCATTGTACTGCTCCTTATTTGTTAAATCTTGTTATATTTTCTTCGTTAAGTGTGAAATCATAGTAATTTAAGTCTTCTCTGAATGTCCATCCCTCTTCCTTCCAGAAGTGGTTTCCAAGCTCATTCACCTTGAAGGCTATGATTGACACCTTGTTGATATGCTCTGCCTGAAGTGCTCTCATGCAGGCAACCACCATACTCTTTCCGATGCCGCACTTTCTGTAATGCTCATCCACGCATACATGATACAGGCAGCCTCTTCTGCCATCGTGACCGCAGAGTATGGCTCCAACTATCTTTCCATCTTCTACCGCTACAACACTCGTAGTCGGATTTCTCTTAAGAAATCTAAGGACTCCCTCTCTTGAGTCGTCAATAGAACGGATTCCAAAGCCGTGAATGGTCTGCCAGAGGCTGTACACCTCGTCATAGTCATCTATCGTCATAACCCTTATTTCATATTTATTCTCATTACTCATTTTATTAAATCATCCTTATATTTTTATATAACTATCAGCATTATAATGCATCTTTCTGATAATTATTTTCCTATTATTAATTATTACGGGAACATAGGAACCATATTAAGTCCCTCTGCCTCATCGAAGCCAAATAACAGATTCATATTCTGAACCGCCTGTCCTGCAGCACCCTTTACCAGATTGTCAAGAGCACCCATCATAATAATTCTGCCGGTTCTCTCATCAATCACAAAGTTTACATCCACATAGTTGCTGCCCTCAACCCACTTTGTCTCAGGGCAGACACCTTTTTTGAGCACTCTGACAAACTTCTCATTTGCATAATACTTATCGTAAACTGCCTTAATCTCATCATATGTAGGAAGTGTTCCATCAGGCTTTTTCTTAAGTGTCGCATACTCTGTAGCGAGGATTCCTCTGTTCATCGGAACAAGATGCGGAGTAAAGTTGATAAGGATTTCTTTTCCTGCCGCATATCCAAGTTGCTCCTCTATCTCAGGTGTATGTCTGTGTGAGGCAACGCCATATGCCTTCATGCTCTCATTTACTTCACAAAACAGATTAGGTGTCTTTGCACCACGTCCTGCGCCAGATGTGCCTGACTTTGCATCGACGATAAGTGTATCTGTGTCAATAAGTCCCTCCTTCACAAGCGGATAAGCTGTAAGGATGGAGCATGTGGTATAGCAGCCCGGATTTGCAACAAGCCTTGTCTCCTTTGTGACCTTGTCCCTGTTTATCTCACACAGACCATATACAGCCTCATCAATAAACTGCGGCGACTTGTGCTCAATCTTGTACCATTTCTCATATGTGGCTACATCCTTGATACGGAAGTCCGCTGACAGATCGACAATCTTTACCTTACTTAATATATCCTCAGTGAGCACGCCTGCCAAAAAGCCCTGTGGGGTCGCAGTGAAAATCACATCAACAGACTCTGCAAGCTCCTCCATATTATCATCCATGCACTTTGCATCAACTATCTGAAACATATTTCCATAGATATCGGCATAATTCTCATCCACATAGCTTCGTGAGCCATACCATGCAATCTCTACCTCTTTATGATTCATCAAAATTCTCACGAGCTCTGCTCCGGCATATCCGGTGGCTCCAATAATACCAGCCTTTATCATAGTATTTCCTCTTTTCATATTGTATTTCTGCATAACCATATAAAATAGGTCTGACGCATCATACATAATAATATAGTACAGTAATTTCAATCCGTAAAGAGAAAAATTATACAAAATTATGTATATTTATACATGAATAATGTATATTTTTTCACTTGCAATATGTAAAGAACTGGTATATATTTATTCTAAAGTAATTATTCAAGGCTTTTAGACACAAAAGCAGTTAATGGTTACCATCATAAAGAATAAACGAAAAGAGGACACGCACTTATGAAAGACAAAGTTGTATTAGCTTATTCAGGCGGACTTGATACCACTGCTATCATTCCATGGCTTAAAGAGACTTATGACTATGACGTAATCTGCTGCTGCATCAACTGCGGACAGGGAGAGGAGCTTGACGGACTCGATGAGAGAGCTAAATTATCCGGAGCTTCAAAGCTTTACATAGAGGATATCTGTGATGAGTTCAGTGAAGACTACATCGTACCTTGTGTACAGGCCGGCGCAGTTTATGAGCACAAATACCTGCTTGGAACAGCAATGGCAAGACCGGGCATCGCAAAGAAGCTCGTTGAGATTGCAAGAAAAGAAGGCGCTGTAGCCATCTGCCACGGTGCAACTGGTAAAGGAAACGACCAGATCCGTTTCGAGCTCGGTATCAAAGCACTTGCTCCTGATATCAAGGTAATCGCTCCATGGCGTCAGGACAACTGGAAAATGGATTCACGTGAGGCTGAGATCGAGTACTGTAAGGCACACGGAATCGACCTTCCGTTCGGCACAGATTCAAGCTACAGCCGTGACCGTAACCTCTGGCACATCAGCCACGAGGGACTTGAGCTTGAGGATCCTTCACAGGAGCCAAACTATGACCATCTGCTCGTATTAAGCGTCACACCTGAGCATGCTCCTGACGAGGGTGAGTATGTTACAATGACATTTGAGAAGGGTGTTCCTACATCTGTCAACGGCAAAAAGATGAAGGTAGCAGACATCATCAGAGAGCTCAACCGTCTCGGTGGCAAGCACGGCATCGGCATCATCGATATCGTTGAGAACCGTGTAGTAGGTATGAAATCACGTGGTGTATATGAGACTCCTGGTGGAACAATCCTCATGGAGGCACATGACCAGCTCGAGGAGCTCTGCCTTGACCGTGCCACAATGGAGGTCAAGAAAGAAATGGGCAACAAGCTCGCTCAGGTAGTATACGAAGGAAAATGGTTCACACCACTTCGTGAAGCAATCCAGGCTTTCGTAGAGTCAACACAGGAATATGTAACCGGAGAAGTTAAATTCAAATTATATAAAGGCAATATCATCAAGGCCGGCACTACTTCACCATATTCACTCTACAGTGAGTCTCTTGCAAGCTTTACTACAGGAGATTTATATGATCACCATGATGCAGACGGCTTCATCACACTGTTTGGTCTGCCACTCAAGGTGCGTGCAATGAAGCTTCTTGAGCTTGAGAACAAGAAAAACAATTAATTGTTACAACAAATAAAAGAAAAAGAGATGTGAAATAACAGCAATTATTTCACATCTCTTATTTTTTTAATAATTTCATTCTTTAAATCAAGTGCCTTATCCTTAATGTGTCTAGAAGCACTTTTTGATATAAGCACCCTTGCAATGAGCTTTGAAGCCACATCCCAATGGTCAAGCTTATAATTCATCTGAGCCAAAAGCAAATCAACCGTATCCTGATTCATACCACATATAGGGAAATGCTCAGTCGCAACCGCTCTTGTCATTCCATCAAGAGCCTGCTTATAATAATATTTTTCTGCCTTTTGTGCACTTACAAGCTCTTCACTTTCCGTTGAGATACCATCAGCCGTAAGCTGTTCGATTAAACCGCGATAAAGCCAGGATAGCTTAAGACAAATATATGCCTTTTCACTATACATAGCCCTTTTGACAATCGCTGAAAAAAGTGCCAGCTTAAATCTGTCTATTGCCTCATCATACGAATATAACAAAGGCACCGACTTGCTGCCGGGCTTAAATTTGGCAGCAACCTGCTCCTTAAGCAGCCTTATCTGTGTACTCGATACATGTACAAAGTCGCCATTCATCGCACTATAACCACAATGCGGACACGATGTGACACCATACTTTATTGTATCAATTCCCTTGTAAACCGGTCTGAAATCATCATCAGAGCCAGCAAACCTGATCTTTGATGTCCGTACCGTCAGTGTTTGAAAACTCTGATCACACACCGGACATGTTATATTCTTTGCAAAAACAAAATCCGTTTCATCCTCTGTCTGAACAGCAGCTGCCACCGGAGCATCCCCGGTGGCAGCTGCTGTATCCTCATCATACAGATCATTTATGTCTTCAGGATTTAAACCGAATTTGTCAATACCTGACTTTAAATCCATATTTTACCTCTATTCTTCTCTTCTGTTTATTTTTAGTCAAAAACTATTTAGCTGTCGGAAGCTTGAATGAGCTCTTTAATGAGACGATTCTGTTAAATACAGGCTGTCCATCCTTTGAGTCCTTGCAATCCGCGCAGAAGAAGCCATTTCTGACAAACTGGAAGCTGTCATAAGCCTTGGCACTCATAAGCTCCGGCTCCACTACACAGTTATCAAGCACTGTGAGTGAATTAGGATTAAGATTTAAGCTTCCGTCCTCATTGTACACTCCAAGCTCTTCATTAACGATATTCTCGTAAAGACGTACAGTTACCTGCTTTCCATACTCGGCTGAAACCCAGTGGATAGTTCCCTTGACCTTTCTGCCATCAGGACTGTTGCCACCCTTTGATGCCGGGTCATATGTACAGTGAATCTCTGTAACATTGCCGTTTTCATCCTTTATGCAGCTATTGCACTTCACAAAATAAGCGTTCATGAAACGCACCTCATTGCCAGGGAACATACGGAAATACTTCTTCGGTGGCTCCTCCATGAAGTCCTCTCTCTCCACATAAAGCTCTCTGGTGAAAGGAACCTTTCTCTTTCCAAGCTCAGGATTCTCCACGTTATTGTCCACTTCAAGATACTCAACCTGTCCCTCAGGGTAATTGTCGATAATCACCTTGACCGGATCAAGCACAGCCATCATACGAGGGCGTTTAGCCTTTAAATCCTCTCGGATACAGTACTCAAGCATAGCGTAGTCAACAGAGCTGTTAGCTTTTGATATACCACACAGATCAACAAAATTCTGGATAGACTCTGGTGTGAAGCCCCTGCGTCTGAGCGCTGCTATAGAAACAAGCCTCGGGTCATCCCAGCCATCAACGATACCGTCCTCAACAAGACGCTTGATATATCTCTTTCCTGTTACAACATTAGTCAGATAGAGCTTTGCAAACTCAATCTGCTTTGGCGACTCCTCTGGAGAATTCTTAAATCCACATTCAATAACCACCCAATCATACAGCGGTCTGTGGTCTTCAAACTCAAGAGTACATATAGAATGTGTGATGCCCTCAATAGCATCCTCTATAGGATGAGCAAAATCATACATAGGATATACACACCATTTATCACCTGTATTGTGATGTGTCATATGAGCCACACGGTAAAGAATCGGATCTCTCATATTGATGTTTGAAGAGCTCATGTCAATTCTCGCACGAAGTACCTTTGTGCCATCCTCGAACTCACCGTTTTTCATGCGCTCAAAAAGGTCTAAGTTTTCCTCAACACTTCTCTTTGAGTATGGATCCTCCTTGCCGGCCTCTGTGAGTGTACCTCTATACTCTCTTATCTCATCAGGTGTCAGATCAGATACATATGCCTTTCCCTTCTTTATCAGTCCTACTGCACACTCATACATCTTGTCGAAGTAATTGGATGCAAAAAACTTCCTGTCAGCCCAGTCAGCACCAAGCCACTTAACATCGGCCTCGATAGACTCTACAAACTCCAGACGCTCCTTGGTAGGGTTTGTATCATCAAACCTGAGATTGAACTGTCCGTCATACTTCTTTGCCAGTCCATAGTTTAAAAGAATAGACTTCGCATGGCCGATATGCAAATAACCGTTTGGCTCCGGTGGGAATCTGGTCTTTACAGTCTTGCAATGACCCTCAGCCAAGTCCTTCTCAATAATCTGTTCAATAAAATTTTTCGAAACTGTTGCCTCGTTCTCCATAAATGTTCCTCCGAAAATAATACTGTGTCCATTATAAATTCATCAGTTTACTTTGTCAATGAATTAGAAAAAGTAGTACATGTATATTATACGTGCGTATGTGTAAACAGATGATCCTGACAGTATTCCTTGTTGCCGGTGCACTTCGAGCAGTATCTGAATGTTAATTCAGGATTTGACAATTCCGTTCTGCCGCATATATAGCACTTGTGACGTGAGATGCCACTTCCCGGGCGAGGTTCGGAAAACTGAGCCTTAAACTGTGCCTTTCTCCTCTTCTGGTGCATATTCTGTCTGAATGAGAGCCTGTGCTTGCAGCCATAAATGAATACCAACAGATTTATAAGTGCAAGTACGATTTCTGAGCCGTATGCCAATCCAATCTGCCATCCAAAGCTCATATAGGTATACACATCATATGCAAACATCACGAAGTAAACAAGCACCATCCACTTCATCTTTATAGGAAGCACAAAGTAAAGCCTCACCTCTGCCTCCGGCATCAAAAGACCAAGCATCAGATACATAGCTATAAGTATATAGTACATAGTCAGATTGATGGATACATGTGTCACTGCAAATGCAAGCATTCCTACTATATCATACAGCAAAAAGCCTCCGAAAAAGTACACATTCATCCTAAAAGAGCCAAGATATGACTCCATGCTGTCTCCAAGCGTCCACAGACAGAATATAAATAAAAGCTGTAAAAATGATATGCTGCCGCTCGGCACAAAAATCCAGCTTATAAGACGCCATACCTGTCCGTGCAAAATAGCAGAGGCTGAAAACTGCAGATAATAAAGGACAACATCTCCCTTTGTCAAAAGCAGCACACTGCCTATCAGATTCGCAGCGATAAATATTCTAGTGATATTCGGAATCGCTTTACTTCCATATTTTTGTTCTAGTTTGTTAAGCCAGTTCATACATTTTAGCAGACATGGTTTTGATGCAATAAAAACCACGCGTCTGCATCCTCCTGTCATATTATTGCTGCCTTTTACACTATAGTGCAAAGGGCAGCGGTTATTACAAAATTTATTATGATAGTTAAATCATACTTTGTCAACGAGACTGCGAATTATTCACAAATTCTTTATAATTATAGTCATTGTAATTTGTCGATATCTGTCGTATAATAATCTCTGTTTTGATAATAGAACAATTATATATTTTAATAAGAAGAAAGATATATAAAAACATATAAGTAATACATTATGGAGGAACCACTATGGAAAATAACAGCTTACATAAGTTGGGCATTGATATCGGCTCAACAACCGTCAAGATTGCACTTCTTGATGCCGATGACAATATCCTCTTTTCCGATTATGAGCGTCATTTTGCAAATATCCAGGAGACACTTGAGTCCCTTATCAGAAAGGCCTACGACAAGACAGGTGACCTTTCAGTTTGTCCTATGATAACAGGCTCCGGCGGACTCACTCTTGCAAAGCACCTTGAGGTGCCATTCGTACAGGAGGTTATAGCTGTATCTACCGCACTCACACACTATGCTCCACAGACCGATGTGGCAATAGAGCTAGGTGGCGAGGATGCCAAAATCATATACTTCGAGGGTGGTAACGTGGAGCAGCGTATGAACGGCATATGTGCCGGCGGTACAGGCTCATTTATCGACCAGATGGCTTCTCTCATCCAGACAGACGCTACAGGACTAAATGAATACGCAAAAAGCTACAAGGCCATCTACCCTATCGCAGCCCGCTGTGGAGTATTTGCCAAAACAGATATCCAGCCTCTCATCAATGAGGGAGCCACACGCGAGGATTTATCCGCTTCAATCTTTCAGGCCGTGGTAAACCAGACCATCAGCGGTCTCGCCTGCGGTAAGCCAATCAAGGGACATGTTGCTTTCCTTGGCGGTCCTCTGCACTTTTTGTCAGAACTTAAATCAGCATTTATCAGAACCTTAAATCTCGATGACGAGCACACTATCGTTCCTGAGAACTCTCATCTGTTTGCAGCAATAGGCTCTGCATTAAACTATAAAGACAACTCTGTCACCACACTCTCATCCTTAATCGACCGCCTCTCAAACGGCATTAAGATGGAATTTGAGGTGGCACGTATGGAGCCTCTTTTTAAGGATCAGGCTGATTACGATGAATTTACAACGCGTCACGGCAACAATCACGTAAAGACCGGTGACCTTTCTACATACAAGGGCAACTGCTATCTCGGAATAGATGCAGGCTCAACCACCACTAAAATCGCTCTCGTAAGCGAGGACGGAGACCTTTTATACTCATTCTACAGCAACAACAACGGAAGCCCTCTCGCGACAGCCATCCGTTCTATCCAGGAGATTTACGCAAAGCTTCCTGAGGATGCACACATCGTACACTCCTGCTCTACAGGCTACGGAGAAGCTTTATTAAAGGCTGCTTTAAAATTGGACGACGGCGAAGTTGAGACTGTAGCCCACTACTACGCAGCAGCATTCTTCGACCCAAAGGTAGACTGTATCCTCGATATCGGTGGACAGGACATGAAGTGCATCAAGATAAAGAACCAGACAGTCGACTCAGTACAGCTCAACGAGGCCTGCTCTTCAGGCTGCGGCTCATTTATTGAGACCTTCGCAAAGTCCTTAAACTACTCAGTACAGGATTTTGCAAAGGAAGCCCTTTTTGCAAAGAACCCTATCGACCTCGGAACCAGATGTACGGTTTTCATGAACTCAAAGGTAAAGCAGGCCCAGAAGGAGGGCGCATCTGTCGCAGATATATCAGCAGGACTTGCCTACTCAGTAATAAAGAATGCACTTTTCAAGGTTATCAAACTGTCTGATGCAAGCGACCTCGGTGAAAATATCGTAGTCCAGGGCGGTACATTCTACAATGATGCCGTTCTTAGAAGCTTTGAAAAAATAGCAGGTGTACATGCCACAAGGCCTGATATCGCAGGTATCATGGGTGCCTTTGGTGCCGCACTCATCGCACGCGAGCGCCATGAGGCTGATTACAAGACAACAATGCTCACAATCGACCAGATAAACGAGCTCACCTACACCACAAAGCTCGCACGCTGTCAGGGCTGTACAAACCACTGTCTTCTGACTATAAACAAATTCTCCGACAACAGACAGTACATCACCGGAAACCGCTGTGAAAAGGGTCTGGGCAAGGAGAAGAACAAGGATAACATCCCAAATCTTTTTGAATACAAGAACAAGCGTATATTTGACTATGAGCCACTTGACCCAAAGGATGCTCCACACGGTACAGTCGGCATCCCAAGAGCATTGAATATGTACGAGAACTATCCGTTCTGGGCTACATTTTTCAAACGTCTCGGCTTTTCTGTAGTGCTGTCACCACAGTCTACCAGAAAGATTTATGAGATGGGTATCGACTCCATCCCAAGTGAGTCAGAGTGCTACCCTGCAAAGCTCACACATGGTCATATAAGCTGGCTCATAAAACAAAATGTAGATTTCATTTTCTACCCGGCAGTGCCATATGAGCGCAAGGAGTTTCCTGATGCAAACAATCACTACAACTGCCCTATTGTCACATCATACTCTGAGAATATCAAAAACAACGTGGACGAGATTACCTCAGGCGAGGTTAAATTCATAAATCCGTTTATGTCATTTGAGAGTGAGGAAACTATCTCACAGCAGCTCGTAGCCACCTTCTCAAAGGGTGATTTCAATCTGCCTGAGTCACAGATTCGTGATGCGGTAGCCGCAGGCTGGAAGGAGCTTGCAATGACAAGGCTTGAGATACAGCGAAAGGGCGAGGAAGTGCTCGACTACATGGAGGACACCGGACGTCGCGGAATCGTGCTCGCAGGCCGTCCGTACCATGTGGACCCGGAAATCAACCACGGTATCCCTGAGCTCATCACAAGCTATGGCATCTGTGTGCTGACAGAGGACTCAGTATCCCATCTGGGCGAGCTTGAGAGACCTCTCATCGTCATGGATCAGTGGATGTACCACACCAGACTGTACTCAGCAGCCAACTTTGTAAAGACCCGTGATGACCTTGACTTAATCCAGCTCAACTCGTTTGGCTGCGGTCTCGATGCTGTCACAACCGACTGCGTAAATGATATACTGACAGGCTCAGGCAAGATATACACCTGCCTGAAGATCGACGAGGTAAACAACCTGGGCGCAGCAAGAATCCGTATCCGCTCTCTCCTTGCCGCCATAAGAGTCAAGGAAACCAAGCATGAAAAGCGTGAATTAAAGCCGTCTAACTACGAGCGTGTTGTATTCACCGAGCAGATGAAAAAGGACAACTACACCATCATCTGCCCTCAGATGTCACCTATACACTTTGACCTTCTCGTGCCAGCCTTTAAGGCAGCCGGCTACAATATGGTCATACCGGATATCCCTGCAAGGGAATGTGTGGACGTGGGACTTAAGTTCGTAAACAACGACGCCTGCTACCCTTCACTTATCGTCGTAGGACAGATTATGGCAGCCGTCAAATCAGGCAACTATGATATGACACACACAGCCATCCTCATCTCACAGACAGGTGGCGGATGCCGTGCAACAAACTACATCGGTTTTATCCGTAGAGCCCTCGAAAAAGCCGGATATCCTGATGTACCTGTTATCTCAATCAACATGGTAGGTCTCGAGAAAAACCCGGGCTTTAAGTTTACTCCAAGCCTCATCCAGCACGGACTGTATGCACTTGAGTTTGGCGATATCTTTATGCGCTGTCTCTACAGGGTACGTCCTTATGAGAAAGAGCCGGGAAGTGCCAATGCACTCCATGAGAAGTGGAAAAAGAGAGTCATCGACTTTGTCGGCAATACAAAGATGCTCTCTCACAAGAAATACAAGAAGATGTGCCGCGAAATCATAAGAGATTTCGACAATCTGCCTATGACAGATGAAGTTAAGCCGCGTGTCGGCGTGGTCGGTGAGATTCTCGTCAAATTCCTGCCTGCAGCAAACAACTATGTGGTTGACCTGCTCGAAGCTGAAGGAGCCGAGGCTGTAGTGCCTGATCTGACTGATTTCTTACTCTACTGCTGCTACAACACGAATTTCAAGGCTGACTATCTCGGTGCTTCTAAGAAAGCTAAGTTTATGAACAACCGACTTATCGCCTTCTTCGAGTGGCTCAGAAAGGATGCAAGGGATGAGCTGGCTAAGAGCAAGCACTTTGAGCCAACCGCTCACGTGCAGGATCTCGCAGAGTATGCTTCTCCTATCGTTTCGTGCGGTAATCAGACCGGTGATGGCTGGTTCTTGACAGGTGAGATGCTTGAGCTCATCAATGAGGGCGTCACAAACATCATCTGTGCACAGCCATTTGCCTGCTTACCGAACCATATTGTGGGTAAGGGAGTTATAAAGAGAATCAGACATGATCATCCGGATGCCAATATCGTGGCTATCGATTATGATCCGGGTGCTTCCGAGGTGAACCAGCTGAACCGTATTAAGCTGATGCTTTCTACGGCACAGAAGAAGCTTAAGAAGTAAAAAATTCGCCCATGCATTCATGCATGGGCGTTGTTGGTTTTCGTATGCAATTCTACAGACTCTAAGCAGCTTCGTATATGCGGGCAAGGACAAAAGCCTCGGCTGCGCCGGGTTCTGTCTTTGATAACTTTCTACTTTTATATGTGCATATGTTGCTCGTT
>OJOE01000032.1_pt1 | contig 116466 bp, 71 predicted proteins | sample 1598191 | NCBI WGS metagenome assembly OJOE01 (sample SAMN03922463, study PRJEB24848) | human gut metagenome | isolation source: stool sample | host: Homo sapiens | place: Germany | collected 2009-11
AAGACTCTTTCCAGAAGTTTTCCTCCGAAATGCGCCATCCGACGGATACCGAGGGGAAGAAGACCCAGCGCAGGTCGCCCGACGGGAAGCGCGACGATGCGTCGTAGCGGAAGACGAATTCGGCGAGGTACTTGCCGCCGAAGTCGTAGTTGAAACGGCCGGCCAGCGACTGGTAGGCATAGTCGTAAAGCGAACCGCCGCCTGACGACTGGTTGAACTGCTGCGTTTCGCCGTCGCCGACAAACACCTGATCCATAGGCAACACCACTTCGCGGCTGCCGTAGAAGTTGTCGCCCACCTTGTGCTGATCCTCGAAGAGCAGCATGCCCGATACGGAGTGACGGCCGAAGGTGCGGTCATAGCCCACCTGCACGTGCCACTGGCGATGTTCCTTGCCGTAATAGTTGCGCTGCACGAAATAATCGTGCGCGTCTCCCTTCAGGAAACTGGTCGCGGCTCCGGTAGAAGTATAAGTGTTGAACGCCTTTCTGTAGAACTTGTTGTCGTTCATGATATAGTCGTAGCTGAAGAAGCCCTTGGCATACAGTCCCGGCAGGAACGGCATGTCCCAGCGCAGCGAGAAGGCAGACTGGAACCAGCGGCTGATCAGGCTCTGGTATCCGTTGGCGTCCTTGTCGATCATGGCCAGCGGGTTGACGATGCCCGTGTTGTCGTCCTTGGTATGGTACATGGTCTGCTCGTCGTCATAGTAGAACGGATCGAGCGGGGTGAAGAGCCACGTGCTACGCACGATGTCCGAAGAGGAGAAGTTGCTCATCTTCTTTTCATCCATATGACCTGCGAGGTTGACATCGAGGGTCAGGTTCTTGGCGATCTTCGCGTTGATGTTGGCGCGCAGCGTGTACTTGTCATAGGTAATAGGCGTGTGCTGCAGGAAGCTCTCCTGATACTGGTAACCGAGACTGGTATAGAAGGTGACCTTGTCGTTGCCGCCGCTGGCGCTCACCGTATGCTGCGTCTGGGGCGCCGAATTGCGGAAGACGGCATCTTTCCAGTTGTAGGACTTCTTCTCGCCGTTGCGGTAGGCGGCGATATCCTCCTGACTGTACTGCGGAACAGGCGACATGTTGTCTACGGAGTGCATCGCGTATTTCTCGTTGTAGAGCGTCATCCAGTCGGCCGCATCCACGAGATCGGGGAAGTTCGAAGGACGCTGCCACGATATGTTGCCCGAATAATTGATATTGACCCTGCCCTTGTCGCCTTTCTTGGTGGTGATAAGCACGACGCCGTTACCGCCCTTCACGCCGTAGATGGCTGCCGACGCATCCTTCAGCACCGAAACCTGCTCGATATCTTCGGGATCGAGCCGCGCCATGTTGTCGCGCGGCACACCGTCGATCACGATAAGCGGAGCGCCGAAGCCGCGGATGTCCATCGAGGTATTGAACTGGCCCGGTTCGCTGGAGTTCTGTCTCACGCGGAGTCCCGCGACCTTACCGGTCAGCATGTTCTGGACGTTCTCGTTCTTGGTCGTGATGATCTCTTCGTTGTTGATGGCCGAGATGGCTCCCGTAAGGGAGGCTTTCTTCTGGGTGCCGTAACCTACGACGACCAGCTCCTCGATTTCGAGGGCGTCGCTCTCCAGCACGAAATCATAGGTGGTCTTTCCGGCTACGACTTTGGCCGACTGCTCGGCGTATCCGACGAAACTCACCTTCAGCACCGAGCCGGGAACGACCTGCAGCGAAAAGCTGCCCGTCGTACTTGTTACATCTCCTTTTTGGGTCGTGGTGTCGAAGACCGTAGCTCCGATCACCGGCTGCCCGGAAGCATCCTTGACGGTACCCGATACCGTAAAGGCCTCCCCTTGCGCGCGGGTTTCGAGGGCCGCGAAAGCCAACGCCACGCACATACAAACCTTCAGCAGGTTCAAGAAGTTAGTACAAATTTTCATACGTTTTGTTTTTAAGTAGTTGGTTTCAAAAAACTCCAGCCCGACACGGGGTCCGGCCGGAGCCGGGAATTCAGATTTCCTTTTTCAACATAAGCGGTTTATAATTAGGTCTAATTGGCGTTGCTATTCCGTAAGCGACGTGTTAGGCTCCGGAGCGAGCGTGATTTTCAGACGGCCGCCGCGCACCACGTCCGCGAAAGGCAGCTGTACGCCCGTCAGGGGTTTGCCGTCGAGCTGCGCAGAACCGATATAGTAGTTCTCCGGAGCGTTGCCCGCGGTCTCGATCACGAATTCGCGGCCTTCGTAATAATCGGGATTCAGGCTGATCGTAATCTTGTCGAACAGCGGGCTGCAGAGCTGGAACGACGGATCGGGAGCCGTCAGGCCCTTCACGTCGAAGAGTCCCATCGAAGCCATGACGTACCATGCGCCCAGCTGTCCCTGATCCTCGTCCTGTCCGTAGCCGTAGCCGTGAATCTCCTCCGTACCGTAGAATTCGTTGCAGATCGTGCGCATCCACTTCTGCGAGAGCCACGGCTTGCCCGAAAAGTTGAACAGGCCCGAAATATGGAGGTTCGGCTGGTTGCCGTGGTTGTAGTAGGTATGCAGTCCCGCGAAGGCGTCGATGGTCTTGCCGCCGCCGAAGATATTTTCGCGCGAAATAAGGAACGTGCTGTCGAGCCGGTTGTTGAACTCCTCGCGGCCGACCATCTCCACCAGACGGTCGATATCGTGGGGAACATAATAGGTGTACTGTACGGCGTTGTCCTCCTGAAAGCCCACCCACGGCGCATAAGGATCGAAGTCGGCGATAAACCGGCCCTGCTCGTCGCGCGGACGCATCAGTTTGGTTTCAGGGTCGAAGAGCAGTTTCCACCCTTCGGAGAGCTTCGAAAGCCGTTCGTAATCGGCTTCATGTCCCAGCTGGCGGGCCATCTGGGCCACGGCATAGGCGCTGAACGAATATTCGAGCGTATGCGAAGCCGAGAAACCCGAACCGCGGGGCGTGGTCTGCATGTGCAGCTCCGTCGAATAGGGCGAATAGCCGCGCTCGACGAACTGCCCCACATCCAGCTTGCCGGCTCCCGCGGGACGACCTTCGCTGCCCAGCTCGTTCTTGCGGGCGGCTTCATAGCCGAGCGCCACGTCGAAATTGCGGATGCCGCAGTTGTAGGCCGCCGCGATGGCGAGGCCCGTAAAGTTGGTGCCCACGCCCGAAACATACTTGCTGCATGCGATGCCGTCGCCCAGCCAACCGGCGTCCTTGTAAACCAACAGCTGGCTCGAAATCCAGTCGGCGTAATATTCGGGATAGGCGATGCTCCACAACTGGGTCAGGTTCCAGAATCCGCCCCAGATGGCATCGGTATTATAGTGGTTATGCAGCGGATTGCCGGCGGGGTCGAGCGGAATCTGCCCGACGGTTCCGTCGTTCGCGGGATAGGCCCCGTTCACGTCGCTGGCCAGACCGCGTCCCAGCACGGCATGGAACAGACCCGTATAGAATTTGACCCGGTCCTCCCGTTTGCCGCCCTCGACACGGATGCGTCCGAGCGCCTCTTCCCATGCTTCGTTTGCGGCCAAGAGCGCCCCGTCGAAATCCAGATCGGCGGCTTCGGCCTGCATGTTCAGGCGGGCGTTCTCGACCGACGTATACGACAGGCCGATCTTCACGCCGACGTCCCGACGCGCACGGGTATCGAAACGCAGGTACACGCCAGCGCCCACGCCCGTACGGCTCCGCTCACCGGCAAAAACCTCCTCGCCGCAGAAGGCGCCCCACGACGCAGGTTCGGCATCCACGACGGCGCTGAAATACATCTTCACGACGGCGCCCTTCTGATAGATGTCCACATAGACGGGTTCGGTCACCACCCAGCCCTCGATACGGCCGTCCTCGGTGAAGGTCACCGAAGCGTCGCGCGCAGGACCGCTTTCGCCCATCTTCGTGCCGATGTTGAAGATCAGGTTGGCCTCCTCCGAAGCGGGGAAGGTATAACGGTGGAAACCGACGCGCTCGGTAGCCGTCAGTTCGGCTTTCACGCCGTAGTCTTTCAGCAGTACGGAGTAATAGCCCGGCCGGGCCACCTCGTCTTTCTTGTCGAAGCGCGAACGGTAACCCGCCTCCGGATCGTCGAGGGGACCGGGAACGGTCTGCAGCGCGCCGACGGTCGGGGCGATCACCACGCCGCCCACCTGAAATTCGTGGAAATTGGCGAAACCTTCGATCGAAGTATGGCGGGCGTCGTAGCCCACGGCCTGCCAGCCGCCGGGATTTCCGAGGTGGCCGTCGGTGGTCGGCGCCAGTTTCGCCATGCCGAACGGCACCGCCGCGGGCGTGAAGAAGAACCAGCGCGAATGGGCCGTTCCGATACGGGGATCGACATAGTCGGTCAGCGGTTCGGGCGACGTGCAGGAGGTCATGCAGGCCGCCAAGGAAATCAGGGATAAAAAGAGTCTATTCATAGGTAGTTTGAGTTATTCGGTTTCGACTTTGAGCATCAGGTACTCGAAGGGTTTCATCCAGAAGGAGCGGTCGTCGAACGGCGCGAGGGGCTGTTCGCGGTAGTCGCAGACGCTCACCCGGCGGGCCTTCATCCGGCCCCAGACGAATGCGGAATGCACGCTTTGATCGCCCATGTTCTGCAGACGCACGATATAGCCCGTCCCGTCCGCCGAGGGCGCGATGCCCGACACGGCGATCCGGTTGCGGCCTTCGAGCCGGAACAGCCGGCCGACAGGTTCGGGCCTGCCGCTTTCGACGGCGATCAGGGGCTGTTCGCGTTCGGCGCCGCGCTGTTTGAGTTTCAGATCGAACGGGTCGCATATCTGCAGCGAATAACGGAAGCTGGCCACGCCGCCCTGCGACGCCTTGTAGTTCGTCCGCCACGTATTGTTCATCACCCACGAATAGACCACGGGCGAAATCTGCGCCGAGGGCCACCAGCCGTAGCCGTGGCGGGGATTGAGCCGGTAATCTTCGCCCGAAGGTGTGCCCAGCTCGACGAACGGCGCGTCGAGGGTGGTCAGGCATACGGCGTGTTCCAGATCGCCGACGGCCATGCCGTTCAGCAGCGAATAGTAGTGCTTGTTGACGCCCGCGAGCTGTTCGCGTTCGGGGTGCATCTCGCTCATGGCGAGGTCCATCGTGATTTCGGGATGCGCGAAGTTGAACGGGAAGACGAAACGCACGCTTTCGTGCTCCAAAATATCCTGCTTGTCGACCGTATTGCGGATATCGACGCGGCCGAGTCCTCTGTAAACCGTCACGTCGCGCCAGAGGGCATTGCAGCCCGGAGCGTCGGAGACGATGCGCAGGGTCGCAGCGACGGGGCCGTCGTCGAGCACTTCGACGCGCGTCACCCGGTCGATGCCCCGCGGATCGGCGGCAATGCGGCCCGAATAGATATAATCGTTGAGTCCTTCGCCTGCGGCATATTCGTAATCGGCGCCCGCAGCCTTCAGCGAGCGGATCGTACCCTTCGCCGGATCGACCGCGACACGCACCAGCCCGTTGTCGAGCACGTTGCCGCCGATCATCGAAACCGGAGCCGCAGGACTCTTCTTCGCCTTCGCGGAAGACGCGGCAGGAACGATCCGGTAAACCGACGACGAAAGCGCGGGCACCTCTTCGGCAAGGAAGATCCAGCCGCCGTCGTGCAGGCGCTGAACGGCGACCGGCTCTCCCGAAGGAGCGAGCAGCCGCTTGCCGGTCAGGTCGGCCGCCACGGTCACGACGTCCGTACGGGGCCAGAGGTTCGTATTGAGCACCTGAACATACCCCTCGCCGGCCGTTATGCCGGCCATCGTCTCGTCGCAGAGACGGCGCGACTGCACGTCGGCACTGTCGGCGTACATCTTCTTGCCGGCCCACAAGTCTTTCGTAAACTGCGAGTAGGGATCGGGACCGCTGGCCGACGCGCCCCACGTATGTTCGGAAAAGAGCAGCACGTTCTTCCACGCCTCGGCGAGTTCACGGGCAGGATAGTCGCTTTCGGGAGAAAGCATGCTCCAGAGAATTTCGGTACGGGTCAGACGGGCGGCGCTCTCGCGGTTCATCGCCGTTTCGCGGGCCGTCGAGGAGGCGCCGTCCTCCCACGTCGGGGTCATGTCGCCCCCGTAGGTGGGCAGGTATTCGCCGTACTGCTCTTCGAATGCCGTAAAGAATTCCTTGGTCGTCGTGATGCGGAACTGCGGCGAATCGTAACGCTCGTTCCACGCGCGGATCACGTCGGGCATCAGCTCGTCGGGAGGTCCGTTGTCGCCGTGGACCGTGTAGCGCAGATAACAGGTGTTATAGGGAAATTCGTCGGTCTCCAGCTCCTGCAGGTAGTTCCAGATCGGCTCCACCCCGCACACCGAAAGGCGTCCGGCCAGCCAGCCGTGGAACCACGAATAGCCGCGTCCGGCCTGCCACACCAGCACCTTGTCGGTTCCCGACTGCGACTGCCAGTAGAAGGGCCGGTCGCCCCATTCGACGTGCAGGGCCGCGGCGCGGTCGTTGCCGATCTTTCCGTAGAAAGGCACGTAATTGGGACCCGGCGAGTAGTACTTCACGCCGTTTTTGGACATGGCGGTGGCAAGTCCCCAGACCTGTCCGGGAACGTCGCTCATCATCGCCGTATTCACCTCCACGCCGATTTCACGGGCAAGCCGGTGCGCGTCGTCGAACATGTGCATCAGCTCCTCCTGCCGGCAGATGCCCGTCAGGATACTGCCCAGCGGGGCGTCGATGTTGATTACGCCGTCGCGTACGGCCTGAATCAGCCGTGCGGCCTTGTCGGTTCCGGCATAGGCTTCGAGATACCCGGCGATCGCCCACGTCGCTTCGGTATTCCAGCGGTAACGGGCGCCTTCGGGATAATCCTTCGTCCGCTCGGCGAGGTCCATCGCACGCTCCAGATTGCGCCACTGGAACTTCATCACGTCCATCTGACGGTGCGTGTAGCCGATGTCCTGATGCGAATGGGAGAGGAAATTGACGGTCCATTTACGGGCGGCAGGCACCTCGAAACGCTTTTCGACGGTTCCCTGACGACTCGTCAGACGCACGACGAGCTTCGCCGTCTCCTCCATGTATCCCGCCGGGAAAAGGCCGTCATAACGCACGACGCCGACGCCCGAAGGTGCGATTTCGGCGCTCCACGTACGGCCGCCGCATTCGAACGCGAGGTCGGCCCCGGCATATATCGGATTGTCGAAGCGCAGGGTGAATTCGCGCGACGGTCCTTCGGGCGTTTTCAGATAGCCCTGCGAAGCCGCGAGCGACAGCTCCGAAACGGGAGCCAACGTGCGCACGTCGGCGCGCTCCTTCGTATAGAAACGGATTTCGGCCAGCCCGTAATAATCGGGATTCTGGTGCATGTCGGCCGCTTCGCGCATGACGACCGGATCGTTGCGGTCGTAGTGGTTGCCCTCGCCGCCGGCAGCTGCCGTAAAACAGATATAGCGGGCTTTCAGGCCCGGTGTGTTCAGGATAAGGTCGGCCGGTTCGGGATTGCGCCCCACCGACTCCGGAATGACGTGGTAGTCGAGCCGTCCGTCGGGCAGCAGCTGCCAGGTTTGGCCGTCGGCCGAATACTCGACATATACTTTGTTCAGCCCGCGGCGGGTGTGTTCGTTCTGGTTATGATTCCATACGCGGATCTGGTCGATTTGACGGGGGGGGGAATTCTTATCGCCCACCTGACAGAGGAACCACACTACCCCTTCGCGCGTCGAGGGGCTGTAACGCACCGTTCCGGCCGAAGCCTGCGACACCCACATGCCATGCCCCAGATTGTTGGCTTCGTGCAGGTCGCCCCGCATGCCGGCGCCGTCGACCGCAGCCGCGGCAGACGAACCCCTGAGCGTCGAACTGGCCGATGCCGTAATTTGATCGGAGGGTAACTGACGATAGACTTCGACACGCTGCGCATGCACGGCGACGGTCGCCGCCTGCGTCAGGAGCCATAAAAGGAGTAACTTCTTCATTTCTACAGGTTAGTCGTTATACGTATCCGGCGGGCCGGAAAGACATATGTTGGGTTGTTTTCACATATGTCCATACATTACCACATCGCAAATGTAAAAATATTTTCCGTATTCTGTCTGTTTCAAGCGAAAAAATTTCAAATATTTTTTCATACACTCCATACTACGCAACCAAACAAGATACGCAAAGCACTACATTTCAATATATTAAATACAAATAAACGTATCAAGTACGCTCTGCTCCAAAAGACCGGACATGCCAAATATATTATTGTGCAAACAATAAAATACATAGCAGAAACATACCGCCCCCTCTGCGGCCAAAGATTCCGGCGGGAGGCTTAACGCCTTGTAGACGACCGGGTTTTGCGCTGACGGACAATCGGGCATGTTCGGAAACCACAACGCCGACCGCCGTCACGCGCAAAACAGCCGCACTGCGGCAGCCGATCCGACAGAGACAAAATGTTCGCATTCCGAGAGCGAAGCCCGGACAACAACCGCCTTTTCCGTATATAATAATAGGTAAACACCGGGCAGGCGACTGTTTCAGACGGCAGGGAAAGCGCATATGTACCTACAATAAAGACCATAAAGCAGCGGCAAATTCAACTTTTTCGGGCAAAAAAGAGCTGAAATTTGCATTTGCACGAAAATTTTGTTTATTTTACGCCAAAATTGTATGAACATTTAATCAACCAACAAACCCAAACCATGAGAAAAACATTGTTTTCGGGAATTGCAGCATGCCTTCTCGCCACGGCGGCAACGGCTGCGGAGCAATCTCCTTCGGTTATATGGACGGTGGGACAGGCCGACCGGTCGGCGTCCGAATTCGCACTGGCTCCGGACCGCTTCCGCGACTTCCTCGCCAACGATTTCGGCTATGAAGACAAATATTTCCTCGTCGGGCACTCCGTTCCCGCCGCCGATTTCCCCTACGTCCTGCCCGGACCTGCCGACACGTGGGGCGGCACATGGCCCACGTCGGGCTGGCGCACGCATCAGGTCAATATCCTCTTCGGACTGAAAGAGATTCCCTCCGACGGAACCTGCACGCTCGTCGTCGATCTGCTCGATTACGCCAAAAACTTCCTGCCGCTGGTCAAGGTTTCGGTCAATACGCAGGACGCCAAGTTCCAGCTCGACGCTCCGGGACTCTGCGTCGCCGACCAGCGCAAGCCCAACCAGATGGAGAAGATCGTCGATACGCTGTCGATCACGGGCAACCTCGCCAAAGCGACGCCCCGCCGGCTCGAAATCCCGATCCGTCCCGGCGTACTCAAGGCCGGCGGCAACGAGGTGACGATCACCGTGCTGGAAGGCTCGTGGATACTTTTCGACCGTGTGAGCCTCGAAGGCCCTGCCGGCACGAACGTGGAACAGCCGCAGCAGCTCTTCATCCGCAACATCGAGGCCGCTCCCTATGAACTGGCCGACGGCAAACGACGCGTCCAGCCCCTGCTGGTCGATCTCGAATGGCTCGAAGGCGCACCCGCGCTCAGCGTCGAACTCGACGACAAAGAGATACTGAACCAACGCATCGAAACGGGCCGTTACCAGCTCGAAGCCCCGATGCCGCAGGTGAAGAAAGCCAAAAAGAGCGCTTACCGGATTCTTTGCGACGGCCGTGAAATAGCACGGGGCAGCGTCGTACGCACGCCGCAAACGCTCCAGACGCCGGCCGATTACGTGGACACGCGCATCGGCACGGCCCACTCGCGCTGGATGATCGCGCCGGGACCGTGGATGCCGTTCAGCATGGTCAAGATGAGCCCCGACAACCAGAATACGGGATGGCAGGCCGGTTACCAGCCCTCGTTCGAGAATATCGGCTGTTTCAGCCATATCCACGAGTGGACGCTCGGAGGACTGGGCATCATGGCCGCAAACGGCGAGCTGAAAACCCGCGTCGGCGACGAACAGAAGCCCGACGAAGGCTACCGCTCGCGCATCGACAAACGCACCGAGCGGGCCGATATCGGCTACTACAGCGCCGACCTGACCGACTACGGCATCAAGGCCGAAGTGACGGCCACAACGCGCTGCGGCTTCGAGCGTTTCACCTTCCCCGCAGACCGCGGCACGGGCCGTATCCTGATCGAGCTGCATCCCGAAACCGAGTACGGCATCCAGCTCAAAAACGTCTCGGTGAAGCGGGTCGGAGAGCGCCGCATCGAGGGTTCGTGCCACCAATTCTCGCCGGGCGTATGGAGCCACGACGCCGATCAGGACTACGTACTGCACTTCGTCGTCGAGTTCGACCGTCCGATCCTCCGCGTGGGCAGCTGGAAGGACGACGTCGTCGCCAACGACATCCGGGAGCTCAGCAGCGGCCCCTGCAAATACGCAGGTCTGTTCGTGGAGTTCGATCCCGTGCGGAATCCCGTCGTGCAGGTACGTTCGGGCATCTCGCTCGTCAGCGTCGAAAACGCCGCGCAGAACCTCGCCGCCGAAGTCACCGAACCGTTCGGCTGGGATTTCGAAGCCGTACGCCGGAATCAGGTGGACACATGGAACGACCTGTTCAGCCGCCTGACTGTGAAGACCAACGACCGGCTCGAAAAGGTCCGTTTCTACAACAACATGTACCGTGCGATCTGCAGCCGCAACACGTGGAGCGACGTAAACGGCCAGTGGGTTTCGACCGACGGCAAAGTGCACACCGTGGCCGATCCCTCGGAAGATGTCATACTGGGCTGCGACGCATTCTGGAACACGTTCTGGAACCTCAACCAGTTCTGGAACCTCGTGACGCCCGAATGGAGCAGCCGCTGGGTCAACTCGCAGCTGGCGATGTACGACGCCAACGGCTGGCTGGCCAAAGGTCCCGCAGGCATGAACTACATTCCCGTCATGGTCGGCGAACACGAAATTCCGCTGATCGTCAGCGCTTGGCAGATGGGCATCCGCGACTTCGACGCCAAGAAGGCGCTCGAAGCCTCGGTCAAGATGCAGACCACCCCGGCGCAGAAGGTATTCAAGGGCTTCGCCGGCAACCGCGACCTGACCGCCTACATGGAACACCACTACGTCCCCTACGACAAGGGCCGCTTCTCGAATACGATGGAATACTCCTACGACGACTGGACCGTAGGCCAGCTGGCCAAGGCGCTCGGCGACGAAGAGACCTACCGCACGTTCAACGACCGCGGCTACTGGTGGCGCAACGTCATCAGCGACGAGGGATACTGCCACATGCGCGACAGCAAGGGCCAATGGCTCGAAAACTTCGATCCCTTCCGCAGCGGCGCCAACCAGCACTACGTCGAAGGCAACGCATGGCAGCTCACCTTCTTCGTGCCGCAGGACGTCCCGGCGCTGGTCGAGAAGATCGGCAAGCAGCGCTTCACCGACCGCCTGCTCTGGGGCTTCAATCAGGACGAGGCGTGGCGTTACAACGCCCCGAACGACCAGTATTGGGACCACCCCGTCGTGCAGGGCAACCAGCAGTCGATGCACTTCGCATTCCTGTTCAACTACGCCGACACGCCGTGGAACACCCAGCGCTGGAGCCGCTCGATCCTCGACCGCTACTACGGTTACGGCATCGCCAACGCCTACCTCGGCGACGAGGATCAGGGACAGATGAGCGCATGGGCGATCATGACCTCGATCGGTCTGTTCCAGACCGACGGCGGATGCCGCGTGGATCCGGTTTACGAAATCGCCAGCCCGATTTTCGAAGAAGTGACGATCGACCTCGGCGAACGTTACGGCCGCGGCAAAAAGTTTACCGTCAAGGCCCACAACGCTTCGCGCAAAAACATCTACGTGCAGAGCGCCCGCCTGAACGGCAGACAGCTCGACACGTTCCACTTCCCGGCTTCGGAGCTGCTGCAGGGCGGGGAGCTGGTTCTCGAAATGGGACCCGAACCCAACAAGAGCTGGGGTCTGAAATAACCCCGGAGATACGGACAAGAATAAAGGCGGAACATAGTTCCGCCTTTATTCGTATTGTCTACCGGCCTGCTCCGCAGTCCATAACCTCCCTACGGAACGCCCCGCCGCAAAGACCGAGTCCGACACTCCGGACCGTCTTACAGACCAACCCTGCGCCCGGTCTGTCTCTGCACCGCCGGATTCAGCCATACCGGACACCGCCCCGCCGTTGCAGCCACACTGCCGTTTCGGCCGCATCCGACACCGATCCCGCTGTCTCGGCCGCGCCGCCATTTCAGCCGCGCACCGCAGACCTGCATCCTGCCGTCTCAGTTGCGCACCGCCGGGTTCAGCCGCCGCGCCGTCAATCGTTGGTGAACTCGATCGAATAGGTAAAGCTGTCGGCCCGGTAATAGCCGATGTTGTATTCGACGGGTTTGTCGTTTACGTCGAGCACGAAGCGCTTGCGCACGAGAATCGGCGCGCCTTCGCTGATGTCGAGCTTGTCGGCCAGATCGGGACTCGCCGCACGGGCATAGATCTGCTCGCGCGAAGTCTTGACGACGATGCCGTAATTCTTCTGCAGGTTCTCATACAGCGGCATGGCCATATCCTCCTCGCCCGTCATCGGAATCGCCGGATTGAAATAGGAGATGAAATAGACGAACGGCAGTCCCGGACGTCCGCGCAAACGCTCCAGACAGAGCAGTTTCGTTCCTTCGGGAGCGTTCAGAAACGCAGCCGCCTCCTGCGAAGGGTGTTTGCGGCTGATATGCAGTTCGAAATTCTGCACCACCATTCCCTGCGCGTGCATCTCCTGCGAAAAACTCATCCAGTTGCGGGCGTTGCTCATCACGTTCTGCGGCGCAACAGTCGTGCCGTAACCCTTCTTGCGGATAAGCAACCCTTCGAAAACCAGCCGGTTGATGGCCTGCCGAAGCGTATTGCGGGATATGTTCAGTTCTTTGGAGAGTTCCACCTCATTGGGCATCAGCTTGCCTTTTTTATACTCCTCCTGCTGAATCATTGTGCGCAGCAGCTCCTCCGCCTGCTGATGCAGCGGCTGGGTAGAGTTCGGGTCGAGTCGAAGTTTCATTGCGCTATTTATTATCGTAATACAAATATACGACATTTATTTGATTATACATAGTATGCACATGCGATATTTTCCGGCAGCGTCCATTCCGCAATACGACCGCAAATCGGGGACCGATAGCAAAATAGGAGCGTTTCAATGTACTCACATAAATACAGCGACCGGAACGACAGACAACATATACATGGAAACGTATTTTACGACCGGACATGAAGCAAGGACATCCGGAAAGGATTTTCCGGATGTCCTTATCAACCGACATGCAAACCAACTATCTGATTCCCAACTCGCCGCGTTTTTCGGCCAACAGCCGCGCCAGCTCCCGGCGGATAGGGAGGTATCCGCGCTCCTCGTAAACATTATGCACCTCGCAGGGGTCTTTCCGCAGGTCGTACAGCTCCCAGAAGTCGATATCGGGATCGCCGTCCGCCCCCGGACCGAACCAATGGATCAGCTTGTAACGATCGGTCCGGATGCCGTAATGCGCCCGTACGCTGCCGACGGCTGGGTAATCGTAATACTGGTAATAGAGCGACGTCCGCCAGCCGCGCGCCTTTCCGCTGCGGAACAGGGGTTGCAGCGAAACGCCGTCCATTCCGTCCGGGACCCCGACGCCGGCGGCGTCGAGCAGCGTCGGGGCATAGTCGATATTCTGCACCAGCTCCCGGCAGACCGTACCGGGGCGGATATGCCCGCGCCACGCCATGATCAGCGGCGTGCGGAACGACTCCTCGTACATGAAACGCTTGTCGTAGAGACCGTGTTCGCCCAGCAGGAATCCCTGATCGGAGGTGTAGACGATCAGCGTGTTGTCCATCAGGCCGTTTTCCTCCAGATAGTCGAGCACCCGGCCGATCTGGTCGTCCACCGAACGGATCGTGCGGCAGTAATCGTGTATGTAACGCTGGTACTTCCAGCGCAGCAGCTCCTTCCCTTCGGGACGGTCGGCCAGAAAGTCCCGGTTCTTACGACCGTAGGAGTCGTCCCACACGCGGCGCTGTTCGGGCGTCAGCGTGCTCATGGCGATATCCCAGCTGTCGTGAATGTATTGCAGAGTCGGCTCGTCCTTCAGCTCCTCCACCTTGAAATCGAAGGCATATCCCATGTGGCGGTCGATCGTCAGCTGCTGCTGGCGCATCTGGTCGCCGCGCGTGGCGTAATCGTCGAAAAGGGTTTCCGGCTCCGGGAACTCGACATCCTCGTACAGATCGAGGTACTTCAGGTCGGCCATCCAGTTCCGGTGCGGGGCCTTGTGGTGGATCATCAGGCAGAAAGGCGCGTCGTCGTCCCGGCGCGCGTCGAGCCACGCCAAAGCGTGGTCGGTAATGATGTCGGTGGCGTATCCCTCCTGACGGACGTACCTGCCGCCGGTTTCGGGCGTGCGCATCACCGGATTGTAATACTCCCCCTGATCCCACAGCAGGTCGTAATGATCGAAGCCCTTGGGTTCGACGCTCAGGTGCCATTTGCCGAAGATCGCCGTCAGGTAGCCCTCGGCCCGGAGCAGTTCGGGGAAATGCACCAGCGTCGTATCCATAATGCCGTAGCTGAGCGTGGTCTGCCCGTGACGATGGCTGTACACGCCGGTCAGCAGGGTCGCCCGCGAAGGCGCCGAGATCGAGTTTTCGACGAACGCCTCGCGGAAAAGCATCCCTTCGCGCGCCAGCCGGTCGATATTGGGCGTCGGAGCCAGCCGCGAAATCGGATGCCCGTAGGCGCCGACGGTCTGATAAGCATGGTCGTCGGTCATGATATAGACGATATTGGGCCGCCCGGATTCCCTGCCGCCCGCCCCCTGCTGCGCGGCGCATGCCGCGGGAACGGCGGCCGCAACTCCGCAGAGGAGGGCCGGAGAGAGATGATTCTGCCTCATTTGTCCTTACTTTATTTAAATGTATGAACAAATATAGCGATAAAATCCGGAAATACGACTCCGGCATCCGGTTTTTCGGTCGAAAAACTCTGATCGGCGTGTTTATTCCACCCCCTGCTGCAAGATGCGGGTCACGGCGGCTCCCTGACGCAGGAACAGGCGCAGGTTGTACGAGAACTGGGCGAGGAAATAGCGGCCCAGACCGAGGTTCGAGACGTTGCGGATGTAGGTGCCCGTCACCGTGCGGCGGAAAGTCGTGCCGTTCTGGTCGAAGAGATCATTGACGCCGACGGTCACCTCGCCCAGCCGCCTGCGGAAGAGTTTGCATCCGACCTGCAGGTTGCAGATCAGCCGCTCCTCGCGGAACGTGTCGGTGATTCCCTTGTAATAGTTGTAGTCGGCGCTGCCGCGCAGCACGATCCGCTGCCGCACCACGAAGTTCAGGTCGGCCGTGAGGTATTGGCTGACATAGACGTTGTCCACGGTCCGTATCTGCGAACTGTTGCGGCTCACGTTGTAACAGCCCGTATAGCCGATTTTGAAATCGACGCTCTCCGAGATGTTGCTCCCCAGCGTCAGCCCGGCGTCGTACGAATCCCCGTTCAGGCGGTTGCGCGTTCCGTTGATGACGCTCGGAATACGCCCGGTCGTAACTCCGGCCCTGACGTTGAGGTTGCTGCGCAGCCACCGCACCGGGAAACCGTAGCTGAGCGTCGTGCGCAGGTTCCAGTATCCCGGCAGATTGACCGGCCGCACGAACTGGTTGCCCTCCCCCAGCTCCGTGCCGTCGCCGTCGATGACGATGACGAAATGCGGCGAGTCGATCACCAGCGAATCGGCAATTGTATTGGGGCTGGCCGAAAACCGCACGGCAAGCGTGAAGGTGCGGCCCTTGGCGGCGTTCGAACGGATATACTGCGCCGAAAGATCATGCGTATAGACGGGCTTCAACCCCGGATTTCCGGCAAAGACATGCTGCCGGTTGGTGGTATTGACGATGCTCTGGAGATCGGCGGCACGGGGATTCCGCGTGCGCGACGACGCATCGATCTTGAGCAGGTTGCTGCGATCGAAGTGGATGTTGCCCACCACGTTGTAGGTTATGTTGTCGAACGACGCCGAAGTCCTGTCCGGCACGGGCAGCGTGTAGTCGCCCCCGAAATCGACATGCTGGTAATAGACCGACGCCGCGACCTTGGTCTTCTTAAAAAGATACTGGTAGGAAAGCCCCGCACGCTGGGTCAGGTAGTCGTAATCGTAATCCGTAGACTGGCGCGGATCGGGTTCCGGGCCGAACATCCCGGTTTTATTGTCGAAAAGCACCGTTCGGCGGTTCACCCGGTTGGCGGCGTAAGTCACGCGGTAATCGGCGCTCATGCGCGAACGCCGGCCGAACGCATGGGTGTAGGTCGCGCTTCCGCTGACGTAATAGCCGGGCTGTTCGCGGTGCGTACGCGAAATATTGCGGGCGTCGTAAGCAGCCGTATCGGCCCCGGTGTTGTCCGGATCGCGGAAGGTATACTGCCGCGGCAGGCTGAACTGCTCCCCGCCGCTGTATCGGCCGCCGACGCCGAAAGTCAGGCTGCGCAGCTTGCTGCCCGGCAACCGGTAACGGTAAATCAGGTTGTTGGAGACGTTGTACCCGAAATTGTCGTTGTGCGCGAAGTTGCGGCGGCGGTTTACGAAGCGGATGTCGTCGTCCGCGAATTTGTTGTCGGTACGGCTGAAGGTCTCGTTGTCGAGCAGGTAATCCTGCACGCTGAACGCCGTGCGCATCATCAGCGAATGGCGGTTGTTGAATTTGTAGTCGAAACGCGAATTGAAGCGGTGGTTGACATTTTCGATCCGCGCATCGGTCGCGCCGTCGTACAGCACCAGCTTTTCCGAAGAGGTGAAGGTCTGCCGGTCCGTCAGGCTTTCGTTGCGGTTGCCGGCCCGGTTGAAGAAATAGCTGGCCGTAATCTTGGCCTTTTCGCCCCACTCGTCGCTGTAGTTCGCCCCCACGGCCTGCACCGTCGAGACGCCGTCGAGCGGCCGCACCATGAAGTTGCCGCTGCCGCTGCGGGCGTTGGCCTGCCCCTGCTCCGTCGTCCCCAGAATATCCTCGGACGAGAAATTCTGCATATTGACATTGTTCACCAGCGCGATGACCGACAGCCGCCGCGCCCGGTCGAAGATATTGACATTGCCGCCGCCGATATATTTGTCGGGGATTCCGTACCCGGCGAACAGGCGACCGAAAGCGCCGCGCCGCTTGTCGGGCTGCGTCACGATATTGATGGCCGTATAGCCGTCGCCGATGTCCACGCCCGTAAATTCCGACTGGTCGCCCTGCGAATTGTAGACGTCGATGCTTTCGACCATATCGGCCGGAATGTTGCGGACTGCCGACATCACGTCGTTGCCGAAAAACTCGCGGCCGTCCACGAACACCCGCTGCACGGTCCGGCCCTGCGCTTCGATAACGCCGTCGGCCACCTCCAGCCCCGGCATCTTGCCGATCAGCGCCCCGGCGTCGGCTCCGAACGTGACTTTGTAGGCCGAGGCCCGGTAGCTCAGCGTATCGCCGCGAATCGACGACCTCAGTGCCGGCACCTCCAGTACCACGCTCTCGATCGCTTCGGCGCCGGGCGACATCTCCAGCGTTCCGAGATCGGTTTTCCCGCCCGAAGTCCGCAGCTCGCGCTCCAAAGCCTCGTATCCGAGCGAAGTCACGCGCAGCCGCCACGCCCCGGCCGGCACACGCTGCAACAGCGCCACCCCGTCGATGTCGGAAGCCGCATAAAAAGGAGTCCGGGCGGTATCGGCCTGCGAGCGCAGTTCGGCCACGGCCCCGACGACCGGTTCCCGCGTAACGCGATCGACCAGACGCAGGTGCAGCGTGCCGTTCTGCGCCGACACGCTCCACACGCCCGTGAGGGCCGCCAGCAGGAAAAGCCTCTTTATCATTCAACGCGCTGCTCCGAGTTCCAGATAACGCGCATAAAGATAATCATAAATTGCATGCCGTTCCATATCGGGGCGATATTCGGCCGAAAAACCGGGGCGCATAGCCTGCTGCGCTTCGGCAACCGACCCATGAATGCCCGCCGCAACGGCCGCGAACATCGCCACCCCCAGCGCACAGGCCTGATCGCTGTCCAGCACCCGGATCGGCATGCCCATCACGTCGGCCATCGTGCGCATCACGAAAGAAGATTTGCGCGCGATGCCTCCGATAGCGATGATGTTGTCGATCGGCACCCCCTCTTCGAGCATCCGCTCGTTGATGGCGCGGGAACCGAAAGCCGTCGCTTCGACCAACGCCTTGAAGACAGCCGGAGCGGAGGTCGCCAGCGTCAGGCCGTCGATCGCTCCGTGCACGCGGGGGTCCGCATCCGGTGTCCGGCGTCCGTTGTGCCAGTCGAGCGCGACCGGATCTCCGGTCGTCAGCGGCAGCGATTCGGCCTCGGCCGTCAGCTCGCCGAGTATCCGCTCCTCAAGAGTTTCGTCCCCCTGCGCGATCCGGCTCAAGGGCCACGCCATGATCCGCCGAAACCAAGCATAGATGTCGCCGAAAGCTGCCTGTCCGGCTTCGAATCCGACATATCCGGGCAGTACCGAGCCGTCGACCTGACCGCAAATGCCCCGTACGACACGGTCCCCGACTTCGCCGTAGGCGCCGACCACGATGTCGCAAGTCGAAGTCCCCATCACCTTTACCAAGGTTCCGGGAACGATTCCCGCCCCGACAGCGCCCACATGACAGTCAATGGCCCCCACGCCGACTGCAATCCCCGACCTCAGTCCCAGCCGTGCGGCCCATTCGGGGCATAACCCGCCGATACATTCGTCACCGGTAACGGTCCGGGTATAGAGGTGCCCGCGGAAAATATCCAGCAGCGGATCGACCGCCGAGAGGAATTCGGGCGACGGGAGACCGCCCCACGACTCATGCCACATCGCCTTGTGCCCCGCCGCACAACGGCTTCGGGCGATGGTTTCGGGCTTCGTGTCGCCCGTCAGCAGTGCACATATCCAATCGCAGTGCTCGACCCACGAACAGGTTTTCGCACGCAATGCGGGATCGCTGCGCAGGCAGTGCAGCATCTTCGCCCACACCCATTCGCAGGAGTAGGCGCCACCGCTGTAACGGGTATAATCGACCTCCCAGCGTTTCGCCAGATCGTTTATCTCATCCGCTTCGGCCAATGCCGTATGGTCTTTCCAAAGCACGAACATCGCATCGGGATTTTCGGCGTATTCGGGCAGCAGGGCCAGCGGAACGCCCCGCTCGTCGGTCAGCGCCGGCGTCGAAGCGGTCGTGTCGAAAGAGATGCCGCAGATATTGTCCGCCACCTCTTTGCCGCACTTTTCCAACGCACTGCGCACGCACTGCTCCAAAGATTCGATATAGTCCAGCGGATGCTGACGGTAGCGATTCAGGGAGGGATCGCAGTAAAGCCGCTCTTTCCAGCGGGGATACGCCGCCACCGCCGATGCGATTTCCGCCCCGTCGGCCGTGCCGACAATCAGGCAGCGCACCGAATCGCTGCCGAAATCGACTCCTATTACATACTTGGTCTGAGTTTGCATATCACGTCGCAGCATAAAAAAATCGCAAAAAATTTGTTTGTTAAAACGTTTTAATTACCTTTGCAAAGGTAAGAGAATTTCCGGGATATCACAAAAAATCGCAAAAAATATGCGGACACGCAAAGTAACCATAAAGGACATAGCCACCGAAGCGGGCGTTTCGATCGCACTGGTGTCATTCGTCATGAACAACAAAGCCGACGGCAAGGAGACCTACCGCGTCAACAAAGAGACGGCGCAACGGATTCTGGAGGTCGCCGAAAAGCTTAACTACCAGCCCAACAATGCGGCACGCACGCTTCGCAGCGGCAAGACGAACACCATCGGGGTAATCGTATCGGACATCTCCAACAAGTTTTTCGCCGACATCGCCCGCTGCATCGAAGACCGCGCATATAAACATAAGTATACCGTATTGTTCGGCAGTACGGACGAAAATCCGCAGAAACTCGAAAACCTGATCGAGGTTTTCCGCAACAAGGGCATCGACGGACTGATCATCGTCCCCTGCGAAGGTGCCGATGAAATTATCCGCAATGTCGCCCTGCAGAATATCCCCGTCGTACTGCTCGACCGCGAAGTGCCGGACACCGAACTGAGCAGCGTCGTACTCAACAACCGGCGCGCCGGCGTCGAAACCACTCAGGCGCTGATCCGTCAGGGTTTCACGCGGATCGAAATGATCTCCTATTCGATGAACCTGTCCAACATCAGGGAGCGCGAAGAGGGCTACCGCTTCTGCATGACGGAAGCCGGCCTGAGCGACCGGATCAACATCCATCACCTGCGTCACGACAAACTCGGCAAAATCGACGAGATCGTCCGCGATGCGAAGATGCGCAATGTCGAAGCGTTCGTATTCGCCACCAACACATTGGCCGCCAACGGACTGACAGCCATTTTCCGCAACGGCTGGCGCGTTCCGCAGGACTTCGCCATGGCCTGTTTCGACAGCAACGAAGCCTTCGACATCTACAAAACGGCCGTCGCCTACGTGCGGCAGCCGATCGAACAGTTCGGCACGGAAGCCCTCGACCTGCTGATCAAGAATATCGAACAGAAAGACCAGCCGATCAACAGCATCCGCATCGTACTGACGCCCGAAATCGTCGAGAGCGGCATACCCGGCCGGGAAACGGAAATTTCGCAACTTATCGAGGAATGACCCCTCTTTTTGCCGATTGGCTAAAACGATTTACAATAAAATATACGAATCAACTAAAAATCGCTAAACCCCTTCACCATGCACCCTACCAAACTTCAGGGCATCATTCCCCCGATGATTACCCCGCTCAAGGGCGACGACGAACTCGACCGCGAAGGCGCCGTACGCCTTACAGAACACCTCGTCGCCGGCGGAGCCCACGCCATTTTCCTGCTCGGCACGACGGGCGAAGCCCAGAGCCTGACCTACCGGCTGCGTTATGAATTCGTCGAACTGGTATGCCGTCAGGTCGCAGGACGCGTACCCGTGCTGGTCGGCGTCACCGACACCGCCTTCATCGAAAGCATCCGGCTCGCGGAACATGCCGCCAAATGCGGCGCCGTCGGCGTCGTGGCCGCCCCGCCCTACTATTTCGCCCCCTCGCAGCAGGAGCTGATCGAATACTACACGGCGCTGGCCGACGCCCTGCCTCTACCGCTCTACCTCTACAACATGCCGTCGCACGTCAAGGTCTTCCTCGAACCGGCGACCGTCAAGACGCTGGCCAACCATCCGAACATTGTCGGACTGAAAGACAGCTCGGCCAACATGACCTACTTCCAGACACTCCTCTACCACTTGGGGGACAATCCCGACTTTTCACTTTATGTCGGGCCCGAAGAACTGACGGGCGAATGCGTCCTGCTCGGCGCCGACGGCGGCGTGAACGGCGGCGCAAACATCTTTCCCGAACTCTACGTTGCCATGTACGACGCCGCATGCGCCCACGACATCACCCGCGTCCGCGAAATCCAGCGCCGCATCATGCAGATCAGCACATCGGTCTATACCGTCGGAAAATACGGATCGAGTTACCTGAAAGGCGTCAAATGCGCACTTTCGCTGCTGGGCGTCTGCGACGACTACCTCTCGTACCCCTACCGGAAATTCCGCACCGAGGAGCGCGCCCGGATTCGTCAGGCACTCGAAGCGCTGGGCGCCAACTGCAACGTATAACCCATAACAACCAACCCTCATGGAGATAACCTTACTCGATTACCTCGTATTTTTCGTCTTCGTCGGCGGCGTCGCCCTCTTCGGCTGCAGCTTCTACTTCCGCAGCCGCAAAGGCGCGGCCGCATTCACCGCCGCCGAAGGATCGCTGCCGACATGGGTCGTGGGCATGTCGATTTTCGCCACGTTCGTCAGCAGCATCAGTTTTCTCGGCCTGCCCGGCGACGCCTACAAAGGCAACTGGAATCCCTTTGTATTCAGTCTCTCGATTCCTATCGCCACATGGCTGGCCGCCAAGGTATTCATTCCCCTCTACCGCAGCGTAAACAGCGTCTCGGCCTACCACTACCTCGAAATGCGTTTCGGCTACTGGGCGCGCTGCTACGTGGCGGTCTGCTACCTGCTGACGCAGCTGGCGCGCATCGGCTCGATCCTGCTGCTGCTGGCCCTGCCCCTCAACACGATGTTCGGCTGGGACATCCAGACCATCATCATCTGCACGGGAATCGCCACCCTGATCTACACGCTGCTGGGCGGTATCGCCGCCGTGGTCTGGACCGACGCCATACAGGGCATCATCCTGATCGTGGGTGCCCTCGCCTGCGCCGCGATCCTTACCTTCACCATGCCCGAAGACCCCGGACAGCTGTTCGAAATCGCCGCAGCACACGGCAAATTCAGCCTCGGCAGTTTCTCGCTGTCGCTGACCGAACCGACCTTCTGGGTAGTGCTGATCTACGGCCTTTTCGTCAATATGCAGAACTACGGCATCGACCAGAACTACGTACAGCGCTATATGACCACCAAATCGACGGCCGAAGCCGTGAAATCGACACTCTTCGGCGGTCTGCTCTACATCCCCGTCTCGCTCGTCTTCGTCTACATCGGCACGGCGCTCTTTTCCTATTATACGGCCCGGCCCGAACTGCTCCCCGCCGGCACGCCGTCCGATCAGGTCTTCCCGTGGTTCATCGTCCACGGGCTGCCCACCGGACTGACCGGACTGGTCGTCGCATCGCTCTTCTCGGCCGGCATGTCGACCGTCGCCACGAGCATCAACTCCTCGGCTACCATCGTACTGACCGACTTCGCCAAACGCCTCTCGAAAAAGGAGCTTACCGAAAAGCAGAATATGGGTACGCTCTACGCCACCTCGTTCGTCGTCGGCACGCTCGGCATCGTCGTCGGACTGCTGATGATGCGCATCGACGGCGTGCTGGACGCATGGTGGAAGCTGGCATCGATCTTCAGCGGCGGCATGCTCGGACTGTTCCTGCTGGGCGTCGTCTGCAAGACCGTGCTCCGGGTCCACGCAGTCGTCGCCGTGATCCTCGGACTGCTGACCATCGCGTGGATGAGTCTCTCGCCGCTGATCAACGAAGGTTCGCCCTTCTACCGTTTCCACAGTCCGCTGCACACCTACCTGACGATCGTCTTCGGCACGACGGTCATTTTCCTCACCGGCTTCCTGCTCACGACCCTGAACCGCCGCCGAGAAGCCGAATAGCCGACACGAACAAACAATCTGAAAAACACAGAATATGACCACTTCACACCCTAAAATCGGCATCCGTCCGATCATCGACGGCCGCCGCGGCGGAATCCGCGAATCGCTCGAAGCAATGACCATGGGCATGGCACAGCGCGTAGCGCGTCTCTACAGCGAAGAACTCCGTTATTCGGACGGCTCGCCCGTCGAATGCGTCATCGCCGACACCACGATCGGCGGGGTCGCCGAAGCCGCGGCCTGCACCGACAAATTCCGCGACAGCAATGTAGGCGCCGTCCTTTCGGTCACCCCCTGCTGGTGCTACGGCGCCGAAACCATCGACATGGACCCGCTCATCCCCAAAGCCATCTGGGGTTTCAACGGCACGGAACGTCCGGGCGCCGTTTATCTGGCTTCGGCACTGGCCGGGCACAACCAGAAGGGATTGCCCGCCTTCGGCATCTATGGCCGCGACGTACAGGATATGGGCGATGATACGATTCCCGCCGACGTACGCGAAAAACTCCTGCGTTTCGGCCGCGCCGCTGTCGCCGTCATGCAGATGCGGGGCAAATCCTATCTCTCGATCGGTTCGGTGTCGATGGGTATCGCAGGCTCTATGCCCGACCCCGATTTCTTTCAGGAGTACCTCGGCATGCGCAATGAAGCGGTAGACTGCTCGGAGATCGAACGCCGCATCGAACTGGGCATCTACGACAAGGAGGAGTTCGCCCGCGCCATGGAGTGGGTCGAAAAATACTGCAAGCCCAACGAAGGCAGCGACTGCAACCCCGCGCATCTGGTCTATTCACGCGAACAAAAAGACGCCGTCTGGGAATATGTCGTAAAGATGACACTCATCTTCCGTGACCTGATGCACGGCAATCCGAAACTGGCCGAAATGGGCTTCGAAGAGGAGGCCATGGGCCACAACGCCATTGCCGGGGGCTTCCAAGGGCAGCGCCAGTGGACCGACTTCCGACCCGACGGCGACTTCCCGGAAGCGATCCTCAACTCGTCGTTCGACTGGAACGGCATCCGCGAAGCAGTCACCTTCGCCACGGAAAACGACACGCTCAACGGCGCTTCGATGCTCCTGCTGCACCTGCTGACCAACCGGGCGCAGCTCTTCGCCGACGTACGCACGTTCTGGTCCCCCGAAGCCGTCGAGCGCGTCACGGGCCGCCGGCTCACGGGCCGCGCCGCAGGGGGCATCATCCACCTCATCAATTCGGGTTCCTGCACGCTCGACGCCACGGGACAGCAGTCCGATGCGGCGGGCAATCCCGCAATGAAGCCGTTCTGGGAGATATCCGACAAAGAAGCGGAAGCATGTCTCCAAGCCACGACATGGTACCCGGCAGGACGCGAATACATGCGCGGCGGCGGATTCTCGTCGCACTTCCTCACCCGCGGCGAAATGCCGATGACCATGTGTCGCCTGAATCTCGTGAAAGGACTCGGCCCCGTATTGCAGATCGCCGAAGGTTGGGCCGTAAACGTCGATAACGAGATTTTCGAGATCATCAACAAGCGCACCGACCGCACGTGGCCGACGACATGGTTCGCCCCCCGCCTGACAGGCCACGGCGCTTTCCGCGACGTCTATTCGGTGATGAACAACTGGGGAGCCAACCACGGCGCCATCAGTTTCGGACACGTCGGCGCCGACCTCGTCACGCTGGCCGCGATGCTCCGCATTCCGGTAGCCATGCACAACCTCGACGCCGACCGGCTCTTCCGCCCCTCGGCATGGGGCGCCTTCGGCTCCGACCCGGAAGGTTCCGACTATCGCGCCTGCGCGACCTACGGACCGATCTACAAATAACGACCGACACACCTAAAAACCGCAACCATGACCATCAGAAAACTTCTAACGCTCACCGTCTGCACGGCACTCCTCGGCTGTTCGGACGACCCGGAGCAAACGCAGCAGGTTCCCCCGACGACAGGATTCGGCAACCGGCTTTCGGGGCTTACGGCGATCATTCCGGAGGCAGGCGTCACGGATAAAAGTTCGACGACGCGAACCGGCGCCGCTGAAACCGGAGCGACCGTCTGGCTCGTCGACGACGCCATTACCGTCACCGACGGCCTGCACGCCGGCACATTCGACGTCGCAACCGGCATCGGCACCGCAACCGGAAAATTCAACGGTTCGCTCGATTTCGAACAAACGCCCCTTTACGCCGTCTATCCTGCCGTAAGCGCCATGAACGGCTTTACGGCTCCGGTCGTCATCAGCACCATGCAGAACGCCCGGACCGCAGGCGCCAACAACATCATGACCGCCCGGTGCGAAAAGGTCAAAGCGGCCAGCGAATCGCAGTTCGTTTTCCGCAAAAAGGCCGCCACGGCGCAGCTCTCGTTCGACTTCACCTCCGAAGGGAAATACGCTTCCGAGAAGGTCAATTCCGTCAAGATTACGGCCGAAGGCGTAAATTTCGCGGGTGCATGCGACTTCGACCTGACCGATCCCGACGCTCAGCTCCGAGGATCGTCCAACAGCATCACCTACACGTTCAACGAAGCCCCGTCGCTGGCCGATAAAATCGAATTTACCATCGGCCTCGCTCCCTGCGACCTGACGCAGGCCGCCAACATGTATTATCTGGTCAGCACGGACCGCTACACGTTTCTTTTCAACAAACGGCCCGCCCAATCCAGTCCGGAAGGGAGCGCGATTTCCGTTTCGCTTCCGCTCGATCAGTTCACGGCGACCGACAGCGAGACTCCCGCGGAAGGAGAAGTCAAGATCACCCACGAACTCCCGGCGCTCAACCTCAGCGCACAGGGAACGGCCAACTGCTACATCGTCGACAAGGAGGCGCGGTGCAGTTTCGATGCGACCGTAATGGGCAACGGCGGCGAAGGCATTATCCCCGGCGGCGGCTTCACCGACTACCTCGGCAATCCGCTCACGGCACCGGCGACAATCGCCCCCGCCTCGGCCGAACTGCTGTGGGAGACGACCGACGGACTGATCTCGGAACTGGTACTCAGCGACGGCATCGTCTCGTTCAACACCTCGGCCGGCAAGGGCAACGCCCTCATCGCGGTCAAGGACCAGCAGGGCCGCATCATGTGGAGCTGGCATATCTGGTGTACGGACCTCCCCGCCGATCAGGTTTACATGGCCAATAAATACGGCAACAGCTATACCTTCATGGACCGCAGTCTGGGCGCCACATCGGCGCTGGACGACACCGGCTCGCTGGGCATGTCCTACCAATGGGGGCGCAAGGACCCGATCCCCGGCTCGTCGAAATTCTACGACATGACCGAACCGACCCTCTACGGATCCGTAACCAAGGTGAGCGTCGCCGCTTCCGACGCATCCACCGGAACGATCGCCAATGCGATCCAGAATCCCGTACCCTTCCTCAAGGCGGCGGACTGGCTTTTCGCCGGACGCAACAACTACCTCTGGGGCAATCCGCAGGGCGAGGAGGGGCTGACCGCGACTCATCAAAAGTCGATCTACGACCCGTGTCCCCCCGGCTACAGGATTCCGGGCAAGGATGCCTTCTCGATCTTCACGAAAACGGGAGAAAACACCACCGACCCAGCTCAACACAACGTCGTAAACACAAGTCCGACCAAACGCGGATGGTATCTCTACTACGCAGCCACGGGTTCGGGCGAGCAGGCATGGTTCCCCTACAACGGGTGCCGCTACTACAGCTCCGGCGCACTGAACCGCGGTTCGTTCTACTATTACTGGACCTCGGCTCCCTCCGCCGGAACGAAGAGCTGCTGTCTGGCATTCAAGAACGACTGGAAAGAGGTCGATCCGCTCTACACCTTCCAGCGCGGAAATGCCCAAACAATCCGCTGCGTCAAGGAATAACGACCGGAAGCATTCCCTGCGCAGACAGGATATCTGCGCAGGGAACGAACCGGCAAAGCAAAAACCTAAAAAACCAAACAAGATGATTCGTATATATAATGCACTGCGCCGCAACTTACGGCTCTGGCTGATTCTCCCCGTACTCTTCGCGGGGATGGCGGGACCTGCCGGGGCGCAGACCAAAGGACATAAGGTCGTCGGCACCGTAATGGGTCCCGACAGCCTGCCGCTGCAAGGAGCCACCGTCATCATTAAAGAGGTGAACCGGGGCGCCGTATCCGATTCGAAAGGACGTTACGTCCTTTCGAACGTACCGCCGACCGCAAGTCTCGTGTTCTCTTTTCTGGGCATGGTGTCGCAGGAAGTTCCCGTAGGTCAGAAAACCGAGATAAACGTCGTGCTGACCGCCACCGACGCCCGTCTCGACGAAGTCGTGGTCGTCGGCTACAGCGAAGTGAAATACAAGGACCTGACGGGCAGCGTGGGACGCGCCAACGTCGGCGACATGCTCAAAACCGACGCCGGCAACATCGGCGAAGCCTTCGCGGGCCGCGTAGCCGGCGTGCAGGTAACTTCGAACGAAGGCATGCCCGGCGAGGAGATGAATATCGTCATCCGCGGCAGCAACTCCATCACGCAGTCCAACTCGCCGCTCTACGTCATCGACGGTTTCCCGCTGGAAGATACCTCGATGGGTGCCCTCAACCCCTCGGACATCGCTTCGATCAGCATTCTCAAAGACGCTTCAGCAACCGCGATATACGGAGCCCGCGCGGCCAACGGCGTGGTGATCATCACCACCAAACTGGGCACTCCCGGAACGACGAAGGTGACTTTCGACGCAAGCTGGGGATTCGCTCAGATATCCAAGAAAATCGACCTGATGAACGCCTATGAGTTCGTTACGCTCCAGCAGGAGATCATGACCGAAGCCGACTTCAACAAAACCTATCTGGGCGAAGGGGGCACGATCGAGGATTACCGCAACGTAAAGAGCATCGACTGGCAGGATCAAATCTTCCGGACGGCTCCCGTACAGAAGTACTCGGTCAATCTGTCGGGCGGCAACCGCTCCACGCGGTTCAGCACGACGCTTTCCATGCTCGATCAGGACGGCATCATCAAAAATTCGAATTACAGCCGTTATCAAGGCCGCGCCACGATCGACCACCGCTTCGCCAAGAAATGGCACGTGCAGGCGATGGCGAACTACTCGCGCATCCTGCAGACCGGCGACTCTCCGTCGCAGACCAACTACACGGGCAGCGCCAACCTGCTGCCCAACGTATGGAGCTACCGTCCGTTCGTATCGGTCGGCGACGACGACCTGATCAACGAGTGGGTCGACCCCTCGATCAACCCGTCACAGGACTTCCGGGTAAATCCGATCCACATCGTTTCGGACGAATACCGCAAACGCATCAACAACTATTTCAGGGCCAATGCCTATGTCGAATACGAAATCATCAAAGACCTGAAAGTAAAGGTTATGGGCGGATTCCTGACGGACGATTATTCGAACGAGCAATTCAACGGTTCGCGTTCGCGCACGGGTAACAAATACCGTTCGGACGGAGTCAACGCATCGGTGCAGAACAAATCGACCCAACAGTGGGTCAACGAAAACACCCTGACCTACAAGACCGCCTTCGACAAGGACGAAAAGCACAAATTCGACATCCTTTTGGGACAGACCATGCAGGGCAGCCGCTACAGGAATACCTACATGAAGGCCACGCATATTCCCAACGAGCATCTGGGCATCAACGGATTCGGCGAAGGCTCCCCGGTGGTTTCGACCTACAATTCGGCGGAATGGACGCTGATGTCGTTCCTGTCGCGCATCAACTACAACTACGACAACCGGTACTACTTCACGGCGACGTTCCGCGCCGACGGCTCTTCGAAGTTCGCCAAGAACAACCGCTGGGGTTACTTCCCGTCGGCCTCGGCCGCATGGAACATCTCCAACGAAAAGTTCCTCAGTCAGAACAAGGTCGTCTCCAACCTGAAGCTCAGGGCCAGCTGGGGACAAACGGGCAACAACCGCGTTTCGGAATACGCATACCGGACGCAGATGTACGCCACGGAGGGATCGGAGTACCCGTTCGACAACAGCAACACCACGGGCAACATCATCGTCAATCTGGGCAACCGGAACCTCAAATGGGAAACCACCACGCAGTGGGATGCAGGAGTCGATCTGGGGCTGTTCCGCAACCGGCTTACGATCGCCGTGGACTGGTACCGCAAGATTACCTCCGACCTGTTGCTGTCCGCCGACATTCCGCCTTCGTCGGGCTTCTCCACCAACACCATGAATATCGGAAAAGTCCGGAATCAGGGATGGGAATTCACACTCCAGACCGAGAATTTCAACACGAAAAACTTCCGCTGGACGACCGATTTCAACATCGCCTTCAACCGCAACAAGGTGCTGGCGCTGTCGCACAATCAGGAGAGCATTGTCAATGTCATCTCCTATAACAACGCCTATATCACCAAAATCGGCAAGCCGATGGGCATGCTTTACGGCTATATCTACGAAGGGACTTACAAATACGACGACTTCGACAACGTCGACGGCAAATGGGTCCTCAAAGCCGACATTCCCGACAACGGCACCGGCCGTTCGGGCGTGCAGCCGGGCGACGCGCGCTTCCGCGACATCAACGGCGACGGCACGGTCAATGCCGACGACTGTACGATCATCGGACGCGGCCAGCCGTTGCACACGGGAGGTTTCAACAACACCTTCGAATTCTTCGGTTTCGACCTGAACGTCTTCTTCCAGTGGAATTACGGCAACGACATCCTCAACGCCGCGCGCACGCAGTTCGTACGCGGCAAATCGGAGGTCGGCTACAACCGCTGGAAGGAGTACTGCGGACGCTGGACTCCCGAAAATCCGATGAGCGACATTCCGCGCGTGGGCGGCTGGGGTTCCTCCCAGTATTCGACCTTCGAAGTGGAAGACGGCTCGTTCCTGCGCCTGAAAAATCTCTCGCTGGGCTACACCTTGCCCTCCAAGATCACCAAGAAATTCTTCGTCCAGAAGCTGCGGGTCTACTTCTCGGCGCAGAATCTGGTGACATGGAGCAACTATTCGGGTTACGACCCCGAAGTTTCGACCAAAAATACGGCGCTCACTCCCGGATACGACTGGTCGGCCTACCCGCGCTCACGCGTCTACAACTTCGGAATCAACGTCGTATTCTAAAAACAACGATCATGAAAAAACTACTTTTTATATTCATCGCAGGCATAACGCTTGGTTCCTGCAATTTCTTCGACGTCGAGACTGCGGGTTTCGTGTCGCCGGAAACCTCGTACAAGGACGAGGAGAGCGTTCAGAAAGCACTGGTCGGCGTTTACGCGCCGCTGTCCGACCTGTCGTTCTACGGCCGGGACTGGTTCTATGCCTTCAACCTGCAGGACGACCTGAGCTACTACGACCGCAACTATACCAAGCAGGAACTGTTTCTGAACAACTACACCTATACGAACGCGACGCTGAACAACCTCTGGGCGAATCTCTACACGGGTATCGACCGCGCCAACTCGTTCCTCGAATATATACAGGGCTCGCCGATCGACGAAACGCTCATCGCCCAATACATGGGTGAAGTACGATTCCTGCGCGCCTACTATTTCTTCACGCTTTCGAGCCTTTGGGGCGACGTACCCTTACGCCTCAAATCGACCCGCGACACCGACATGGAAGCGCTTCAGATGCCCTCGACTCCGGCCGCGGAGGTTTTCGACTTCATCACAACCGAAATGGAGGACGTCGTAGGACAGGTCAGGACGGCCGACCAGCTCAACGGACCGGGCCGCATCTCGAAATCGACCGTCCAAGGCATCCTCGCCCGCGTCTATCTGAAAATGGGCGGCTTCCCCCTCTACAAAGGCAAGGAGGCTTTCGAAAAGGCCGCATACTGGGCGCGCAAAGTCCGTAACAGCCGGCTCCATACGCTGAATCCCGATTACAAAGAGGTGTTCACCAACCTCAGCAAGGATATCTATGATCTCACCTACCGCGAAAGCATCTGGGAAATCGAATTCAAGGGCAACAATCAGGACGGCCACACCACGGGCGGCTGCGTCGGAAGCTACAACGGCGTTTACAACAACCAGAACGACGCCTACGGATTCGGTTACGGATACGTATCGGTGACGCTCAAACTGTTCGACCTGTTCGACGATCCGAACGACGTGCGCCGGGACTGGAATATCTGCGAGTACTACTACCGCAACGGAGAGAAACTGTGGCGCAACCTCAACAACAAACAGTACGTTTACTGCAACGCAGGCAAATTCCGCCGCGAATACGAACTTTCCGACACGAAGGACAAGGACTACACGCCGATCAATTTTCCCGTGCTGCGCTATTCGGACGTACTGCTGATGCTGGCGGAAGCCGAAAACGAAGCCTACGGCGGTCCGACGACTCTGGCGTACGAATGTATCAACGAGGTGCGTCAGCGGGCCAATTCCGACTATCCGGCCGTCGCAGGTCTCGGTCAGGAGGATTTCCGCCGGCTCGTCATCGACGAGCGGGGCCGCGAACTCTGCTTCGAAGGGCTGCGCCGTCTGGACCTGATCCGCTGGGGACTCTACGTCGAAGCCATGACCACGGAGCGCCGGGCGCAGGTGGCCGATCCCCGCTGGCACGCGAACAAAAGCTATGCGGACGGAATCGCCGACTACACCGAGTACCGCCACAACTGGTATCCAATACCGAGCAAGGAACTGGCTACCAACTTCTCGATCAAACAAAATCCCTTATGGTAAAGGACTTAATCACCGATACGATGAAAAAGAATCTGATCATCACGTTTATTACGGCCCTTCTGTTGTGCCTGATCTCCTGCGGGGAGGTGCTGGAAGACGTTTCGTTCGGGGTGACTCCCGACAGCGGCAATGTCTATGAAGCCGGCAAAGAGGTATACTTCAACTTCAGCGGCAACCCCGACTACATCACCTTCTATTCGGGCGAAGCAGGACACAAATACGAATACGCCGGGAAAATCGACGGCGAAGGAACCGCCAATTACGGCATTCCGGTCAAAGCCATGAATGCCAGAGCCGACAATTATTCATATATTTACGAAACCGCAGGGGAATACGACGCCGTATTCGTCGCCCGGAACGCCACGTTCGAAGGCGAAAGCAAAGTCGTCGCACGATTGAAAATAACGATCGCCGAACCTGCGGACAACGAATAAAACACTTCTGCGATGAACAGAAAAACACTTTTTACCGCCCTGCTGCTCCTCCTCGGCCGAAACGTTTGTTCGGCCGGGGAGCCCGGCCCGACGATCCGGTTCGCGGAAATCCCGGCCGGCTGGTTCTACATGGGTTCCGGCGGACCGGGCGCAGACTACGACGAGACGCCGATCCACAAAGTGGTCATCTCCCGACCGTTCCGGATGTCCGTCACCGAGATCACCAACGCCCAGTACGAAGCGTTCGATCCTTCGCACCGCGCCCTGCGCGGCAAACAGGGGTTTTCGAGCGGGGACAACGAAGCCGTGATCTTCGTGGACTGGCATCAGGCCGATGCGTTTTGCCGCTGGCTCTCCGAAAAGGAGGGCCGCACCTACAGGCTTCCGACCGAAGCCGAATGGGAATACGCGTGCCGGGCCGGCTCCTGCATGCACTACTCCTTCGGCGACCGGCTTCCCAAAGCGGCGCTGAAGAATCAGGAAGAGCATCACTCGTTCATCCCCGTCGATCTGACCGTGGCGCAGAGCGCGCCCAATGCCTTCGGACTGTACGACATGCACGGCAACGTCGAAGAGTGGTGTTACGACTGGTACGGCCCCTATTTCAGAGGCGACCAGACCGATCCGGTGGGATATGCCGACGGCTTTTACAAGGTGACGCGCGGCGGCAGCCATTCGACCCCCGTCGAATACCTCCGCTCGGCCAACCGCATGGCCATGATCCCGGAAGACAAGCATTTCCTGACCGGATTCCGCATTATCGAAGCGCCCTATCCGGCCACGAAGCCGGTTCCCGCTTCCACCGCCGCCGAACCTGTAGCGCAACACGTCGCACATTGGGTAGATATGAACGACCAACCGCGTTATTACACCCCCATCGAATACGTCATACCGCCGCATATCTCCGCAGCACCGATGTATCCCCACAACCATTGTCCGGCAGTCACGTGGTGCCGTAACGGCGACCTGCTCGCCGTCTGGTTCTCGACGATCAGCGAATTCGGCCGGGAAATGGCTATCTGGCACAGCCGCCTGCGCTGCGGAGCCGACTCGTGGGACGAAGCGAGCCTTTTGTGCAAGGTTCCCGACCGCAACATGACCGGCTCGTCACTCCGGTGCGATCCCGGCAGCGGCCGCATCTATCTGCTCAACGGCGTCGAAGCCGGCGGCTGGTGGCGCAATCTGGCGCTCATGGCGCAGACCTCGGACGACAACGGCGCGACATGGAGCCGCCCGCAGATCGTCTCCCCGGAACATACTCCGGGACATCAGGTCATCGCCGGCATGATCCGCAGCAGCGAAGGCTGGCTCATCAATGCCTGCGACGGAGGCCCGGACAACAACGAAGGTTCGGTGATTCAGATCAGCCGCGACGACGGCCGGAGCTGGACATCTCCCTGCGGGGAAAAACCCGAAGAGTTCGAAGCGGGACGCACCGGCGGCATGATCGCGGGCATCCACGCCTGCGTCGTCCAGCTCAGGGACGGCTCGCTGATGGCGTTCGGCCGCGGCAACGACGTCGCCGATGCAAAGGGACGCCGCCGAATGACCCGGAGCATCTCCGGCGACATGGGCAAAACATGGCGTTACGAAGCCTCTCCGTTCCCGCCGATTTCAGGCGGCCAGCGCTGCACGATGATCCGGCTGAAGGAGGGTCCGATCGTGTTGGTATCCTTCACCCACCACCCCCTGCGTCCGCCCAAGGACGAAGACCGGATGCGTTTGGGCGGGAAGATCAAAAGCGGCATGTTCGCCGCCGTGTCCTATGACGAAGGCAAGACGTGGCCCGTCCGCAAACTCATCACCGACGGACAATACCGGTTTATGGACGGCGGGGCGTGGACCGGCTTTTTCGAAACGGACGCCGACCGGGCCGAACCACGGGGATACCTGACGATGACGCAGTCGCCCGACGGAATAATACACCTGCTGAGCAGTAAAAACCACTACCGTTTCAACCTCAAATGGCTGGAACAAAACGATTAAAAGACCTGCACGATGAATAAGACGATCCGATGCGGCCTGCTGCTGACGGCCGTGACGCTGAGCTGCACGGCAGGATTCGGCCAACAGCCCACGTTATTCACCAACAATTACGACCCGAAGGCCGAAATCCCGAAGCTGGATGCGGAGAAGAGCGTAATCTACGACCCGGTCCGTACATGGACCTACTCGCACCACCCTTCCGTCGCCTTTTTCAAAGGCACCTTTTACGCCGTCTTCTCGAACGGTCCCGAAGGCGAGGACGAGTGCGGCCAGCGGATCATGCTCGCCACCTCGGAAGACTTCACCGACTGGAGCGAACCACGGGTCATACTCTCTCCGGGCGAGGGCGAGTTCGGACAGACCAAGATACTCACGCCGGGCGGCATCACCGTAATCGGCGGCAAGCTGACGCTCTACTACACGGAAAACGACAACGACGGCGTTTCGAACAAACGGATAAAGGCGACGCTGTTCGCCATCACGAGCGAAGACGGCCGGACATGGTCCGAGCCGGTCAATCTCTCGATCCGCGTATTCCCGTGCCACCGGCCGCTGACGCTCTCCAACGGCCGGATCATCCTCACGGGCAACACGCTGGTCTATTACACCGACGATCCCTCCGGCACCGGCAAATGGAACCGCTGCCGGATGGAGGTTCCCAAATATCAGGACGGGGCCGTAACCTTCGAGCAGGTACACCCTTCGCTCTGCGAAGGCGCACTATTCGAACACAACGACGGTCAGGTTTTCTGTCTGCTCCGCAGTACGGGCAAAACCTATGACGGCTACCTGTGGCAAATGCAGAGTACCGACGGCGGAATTTCGTGGACGTCGCCCGTAAAAAGCCGCTTTACGGACAACAACACCAAATCGTTTTTCGGCAATCTGCCCGACGGACGCTATTTCTACGTCGGAACCCCGGACACTTCCCGTCCGGGAGAACGCTACCCGCTGGTGCTGGCCCTCTCCGAAGACGGCTACAATTTCGGCAAGACCTTCATCCTCTCCGATGACAGATATACCCAGCAGTATAAAGGCCGCTGGAAAGGCGGCGATTACGGCTATCCGTACGCCATGGTTCACGACGGCTATATCTACGTCATCGTCTCGCGCCGCAAGGAACGCATCGAAATAATCCGTATCGAAATCGACGCCCTGCAATGAGAAACGCCGTTATCGCCATAGCCGGACTATTCGGCCTGCTTCTGCCGGCCTGCGGCGGGGACAGGCACGAAAACCCTCCGCCCGCACCGGGAGCCGAACCAAAGGGAACAGACCGTATCTCCATTTTCAGAAATGCGTACGATCCCGCCGCTGACCTGCCGCGCATCGAACCGGAACGCGCCGTAATTTACATGCCGGCCGGCGATTGGAGCTATTCCCACCACCCCTCGGTCGCCTATTTTCAAGGCGCCTTTTATGCCGTCTATTCGAACGGCATGCGGGGCGAGGACGAGCCGGGGCAACGGCTGATGATCGCCTCCAGCCGGGACTTCATCCGCTGGAGCGCTCCTCAGCTCCTAGCGGAACCGTCCGACGGCGACTACGGCACCAAGAAAATCCTCACTCCGGGCGGCATCCGGGTCTGCGACGGCAGGCTGACGGTCTACTACACGGAAAACGACAACGACGGCACGAGCAACGCCCGGCTGAATCCGCAGCTCTACGCCGTGACATCGCCCGATGGCAGGACATGGACACGACCGGTATCGCTCGGACTGGCCATATTTCCCAGCCACGCCCCGCTGCGGCTCTCGACCGGGCGGCTGGCGATGACCTGCAACCGGGCGTTCTATTACTCCGACGATCCGGCGGGGCTGCGGGGCTGGCATAAATGCGGCACGGCAGAGCAGGACCAGACCGGGCATGTCACCTTCGAACAGATCCGGCCGTCATTGTGCGAAGGCGAGCTGTTCGAGCATGCCGACGGCACGCTGTACTGCCTTTTCCGGAATTCGTCCACGCCCTACGACGGCTACCTCTGGCAGGCACAGAGCTACGACGGCGGGCGCAACTGGACCATGCCCGTACGCAGCGATTTTTCAGACAACAACACCAAGTCGTTTTTCTGCGCCCTTCCCGACGGACGCTATCTCTACATCGGCACGCCCGACAACACCCGTCAGGGCACCCGTTATCCGCTGGTGCTGGCCCTCTCCGAAGACGGGTTCAATTACGACAAATGCTACATCCTCTCCGACGACCGCTACACCCGGCAATACGAAGGACGCTGGAAAAGCGGCGATTACGGCTATCCGTTCGCCTACATCCGCGAAGGCTGGATTTACGTCATAGTTTCCCGACAGAAGGAGCGGATGGACGCCCTGAAATGTAAAATCTCCGATCTAAGATGAAAACCAAACACTTATTAGCGCTACTGCTGCTTGCCCTCCTCCCGCTTCCGCTGACGGCCGGAATCCGGCTGCCTGCCGTTATCGGGGACAACATGGTACTCCAGCAGCAGGCCGACGTCCTGTTGTGGGGCGAAGCCTCGCCCCGCTGCAACATCACGCTCGAACCATCATGGAGCCAAAGCGTCTACACGACCCGGACCGACGACGACGGCAACTGGAAAATCACGCTGCCGACAATCGCGGCGGGCGGCCCCTACGAAATTGCCATCACAGCCGGGAACGACACGAAAACGCTGAAAAACGTCCTGCTGGGCGAAGTCTGGCTCTGCGGCGGACAGTCGAACATGGACGTCAGTTTCCGGGGACTCGCCAATCAGCCCGTCGCCGATGCCGCCGACGAAATTCTGGATTCGGCTTATCCCGACCTGCGCCTGTTCCGTGTGAAGCGCGACTTCAGCCTACAGCCCCGACACGACTGCCGGGGAAGCTGGACAGTCTCGTCGCCCGAATCGGCCGAAACGTTCAGCGCCATCGGCTTCCTCTTCGGCCGCATGCTCCACCAGCGGGAGAAGGTGCCCGTCGGCATGATCGTATGCGCATGGGGCGGCTCCGAAGTCGAAGCATGGATGAGCCGCGAAAACCTGATGCGATTCGCCGGAGTCCGGTTCCGCGAATCCGCAGACCTGCGGACCGCCAACGTCACCCCGACCGCCCTGTACAACGCCATGCTGCTGCCCATAAGCGGCTACACGATCAAAGGGTGCATCTTCTATCAGGGCGAAGCCAACATCACCGACCCGGCGGCCTACCGCACGCGGTTCCCGGCCATGGTCGCCGAGTGGCGCGCACGCTGGGGTGAGGAGTTCCCGTTCTTCTACGTCCAGCTCGCCCCCTACGGCTATACCAATATGGGCTGGTCCCCCGACCAGACGCAAGCGGCGCGTTTCCGCGAAGTGCAGCAGCAGTGCATGTCAGACATTCCCCGCAGCGGCATGGTAGCCACGACCGATATCGGAGCCGTCCACACCATCCATCCGCCCGACAAGAAAACGGTCGCCAAGCGTTTGCTTTACCTCGCCTATGCCCGTTGTTACGGCTACAAGGGCTTCGAATGTTCCGGCCCCGTATACAAGTCGATGGAGATTCAGGGCGAAAACATCGCCCTCTCGTTCGACCATGCGCCTTACGGCGTCAGCTCCTACGGAGAGCCGCTCGCAGGATTCGAGATCGCCGGCGAAGACCGGATTTTCCACCCAGCCGAAGCTTGGCTTAAAGGCCGCTCCACGGTCATCGTACACAGCGGCGAGGTCAAAGCGCCCATCGCAGTACGCTACTGCTATAAAAACTATGCATACGGAAATCTTTATAATAATTACGGCATCGTCGCACCCCCGTTCCGCACAGACGACTGGAACGAATAAAACACACAGCATATGTTCTCAAAAACCATTCTCAGCCTGATCGCGTCGGCCATGCTCTTCACCGGAAGCGTCGCTGCCGCAGAACCCGTCCGCATCATCTTCGAAACAGACATGGGCAACGACGTGGACGACGTGCTCGCTCTGGACATGCTCTACAAATATCAGGATGCGGGCAAAATCCAGCTTCTTCTGATCTCCAACAACAAAGGCAACGCCTATTCGGCACCGTTCATCCACCTGATGAACGACTTTTACGGCTGGTCCGGAATTCCCGTAGCCAGCTCTCCCGCCGAACTGCTTCCGCGGCAAAAGGAGAAACAGCCCAGCTACGTCGAAGCCGTCGCCGCCTCAGGCGTCTTTCCTGCATCTTCGGCGGAGACATTCGATTCCGTGGAAAAATACCGGCAGGTCCTCGCGGCACAACCCGACCGCAGCGTCGTGATCGTCTCCGTCGGACTCCTGTCCAACCTCAAACGGCTGCTGGATTCGGCCCCGGACAGATACAGCGAACTGCCGGGCCGGGAACTCGTCGCCCGCAAAGTCCGGCTGCTGACCATGATGGGCGGCAGCTTCGACGGCCAGCGGCGCAGGGAATTCAACATCCGCATAGACATTCCCGCAGCCCGTGCCGTCTTCGGCCGTTGGCCGACCGACATACTGGTCAGCCCGTGGGAAGTGGGCGGGCAGATTTTCTATCGCTGCGCGGCGCTCGACAAGATCGGCTATGCCGCACAACATCCGCTCAAAATGGCCTATGCCAGCTATCTTCCCATGCCCTACGACCGCGAATGTTGGGACCAGACCGCCGTCATGGCAGGCGTCGAAGAGCCGGCGAAATGGTTCGGGCTTTCATCCCGCGGAGAAGTCGAAGTGGACGAAGAGGGACGCACGAAATTCACCCCCGCGCCCAACGGACGCATCCGGATCTTGCAGACGACTCCCGGACAAAGAAAAAAAGCCGAGAAATATATCATGAAACTCGTCGGGCAGACTCCTGAAAAATACACGAACCGGAAATAACCTTCCGGCGGGATATACCTCAGGCGACAGCGGCGGCAGAAATTTCTGCCGCCGCTGTGCGTTTGCCTACGGCGCAGGCGGAACCGTCGGTTTTTACTAATATTTTCACATAATTAACGCCGATTAAATAACTTTTCGTTATTAATTCTGGTATTTTAATTAAAATTTTCTTAGATTTGTAGAAATTGGATAACACCACGATCTTATGGCACAACGGGAACTACTACTCGGAGACGAAGCCCTCGCACTGGGCGCGCTCCACGCCGGACTGTCGGGCGTCTATGCCTATCCGGGCACGCCCTCGACCGAAATAACCGAATTCATTCAGGGTCATCCGCTCACCGCCGAGCGCGGCGTGCACTGCACTTGGTCGGCCAATGAAAAGACCGCCATGGAGGAGGCCCTCGGCATGTCGTTCGCCGGAAAACGGGCGCTGGTCTGCATGAAGCACGTGGGCATGAACGTCGCCGCCGACGCATTCGTCAATTCGGCGATGACCGGCGCCAACGGCGGGCTGGTCGTGGTCGCGGCCGACGACCCTTCGATGCACTCGTCGCAGAACGAGCAGGACTCGCGCTTTTACGGCCAGTTCGCCCTCGTGCCGACCTTCGAACCTTCGAACCAGCAAGAGGCCTACGACATGGTGCAGGCGGCCTTCGACTTCTCGGAGAAGTACCGTATTCCCGTACTGATGCGTCTGACAACCCGCATGGCCCATTCGCGGGCCGTGGTCGAAGTCGCCGGCGTCCGCGCCGAGAACGAACGCTCCTACCCCGCCCAAACGCGCCAGTGGGTGCTGATGCCGGGCAATTCGCGCGTAAGGTACAACACGCTGCTCGACGACTACGCCCGGTTCGAGACCGAAGCCGCAGAGAGCCGGTTCAACCGCTATACGGACGCCCCCGACAAATCGGTCGGCATCATCGCCTGCGGCATCGCCCACAACTACCTCGCGGAGAATTATCCCGGCGGCTGTCCGCATCCCGTGCTGAAAATTTCGCAGTATCCGCTTCCGGCCTCACTCGTGCGCCGCATGGCGTCGGAGTGCGGTTCGCTGCTCATCATCGAAGAGGGACAACCCGTCGTCGAGCAGGCCGTGCGCGGTATCCTGCCCGCACCGCTCGATATTCGCGGCCGCATGACGGGCCAGCTGCCCCGCACCGGAGAACTCACGCCCGACAGCGTGCGCGCCGCACTGGGACTCGCGCCGCACGCCACGCACGCGGCCAGCCAAATCGTCGTGCCGCGTCCGCCGGCCCTGTGTCAGGGCTGCGGCCACAGGGACGTCTACACGGCTTTGAAAGAGATTGCGGACGAACACGAAAACGCCAAGGTATTCAGCGACATAGGCTGTTATACGCTGGGCTGGCTGGCTCCGTTCCACGCCATCGACACCTGCGTCGATATGGGCGCTTCGATCACGATGGCCAAAGGAGCCGCCGACGCGGGCGTATATCCGTCGATCGCCGTCATCGGCGACTCGACCTTCACCCATTCGGGCATGACGGGACTGCTGGACGCCGTAAACGAGCGCAGCAACATCACGGTCATCATCTCGGACAACCTGACGACGGGCATGACCGGCGGACAGGATTCGGCCGGCACGGGCCGTCTGGAGCAGATATGCGCCGGCATCGGCGTCGATCCGGCCCATATCCGCGTCGTGGTGCCCCTTCCCAAGAACCGGGAAGAGATGAAAGCCATACTCCGCGAGGAGATCGCCTACGACGGGGTTTCGGTCGTCATCCCCCGCCGCGAGTGCATCCAGACCGCCAAACGCCACAACGCCGCCAAACAGAAACAATAGGGCCGACGGCACTGACGGCGGCAAACACGCGACCGGAAAAAACGCGGCAACGAACACCAACCAGCAAACAACGGAACACTTATGAAAAAGGACATCATACTTTCGGGCGTGGGAGGACAGGGCATCCTCTCGATCGCCACCGTCATCGGCAAAGCGGCCCTCGACGCGGGTCTCAGCATCAAGCAGGCCGAAGTCCACGGCATGAGTCAGCGCGGCGGCGACGTACAGTCGAACCTGCGCATCGCGTCGGGCGAAATCGCTTCGGACCTCATTGCGCGGGGCGTTGCCGACATCATCATTTCGCTCGAACCGCTGGAAGCCCTGCGCTACCTGCCGTGGCTTTCGAAGGAGGGGTGGGTAATCACCAACACCGCGCCGCTGATCAATATCCCGAACTATCCCGAAGCGGAAGCCCTCCGGCGCGAACTCGACGCACTGCCGCACGTCGTGGCGCTCGACGTGGACGCCATTGCCAAGAGCGCGGCATCGCCCCGCGCCGCCAACATCATACTGCTGGGCGCAGCGGCGCCGTTTCTGGGCATCGACGCCGAGAAGCTCGAAGCCGGCATCCGCGCCATCTTCGCCCGCAAAGGCCAAGAGATCGTAGAGATGAACCTCGCGGCGTTCCGCGCAGGATACCAATACGCACAAAAACAGACCGAATAATGGAACGGCTTCCACTCGACCGCTCTGTGCTCGACTCCGCGCTGGAGCGCATGGACATCGCCGACATCGCGCAGGCGACCATCCGCCAGTCGGGCGACATCGCCCGCATACTGGAAAACGAAACGGGAACGGAATTCCTGCACCTCGAAATGGGCGTTCCGGGACTCCCGCCCGAACAGGTCGGCGTCGAAGCCGAATGCAAAGCCCTCCGGCAGGGCGTGGCGTCGCAGTACCCCAGCATGTCCGGCATTCCGGAACTGAAGGAGCAGGCTTCGCGTTTCATCCGCGCGTTCCTCGACATCGGCGTCGCACCGCAGGGCTGCATTCCGACCGTCGGTTCGATGCAGGGCAGTTTCACGCTGTTCCTGCTCTGCTCGCAGCTGGACCCGAAGAAGAACAAAATCCTCTTCATCGACCCCGGATTCCCCGTACAGCGCAATCAGGTGCATATCCTCAATATCCCGCACGCTTCGTTCGACATCTACGAGTACCGCGCCGAAAAGCTGGGTCCCAAGCTGGAAAGCTACCTCACGCAGGGCGACGTGGCGGCCATCGTCTACTCCAACCCCAACAATCCGGCATGGATCTGCCTCACGGAAGAGGAGCTGCGCACCGTCGGCGAACTGGCGAGCAGGTACGACGCCATCGTCATCGAGGATCTGGCCTACCTCTGCATGGACTTCCGCAAACCGCTGGGACGGCCTTTCGAAGCGCCCTATCAGTCCAGCGTCGCCCGTTATACGCAGAATTATATCCTGATGATCTCCGGGTCGAAGATATTCAGCTACGCCGGACAGCGCATCGCCGTCGCGGCGATCTCCGACACGCTCTACACCCGCCAGTATCCCGCGCTCCGGGAGCGTTACGGCATGGCCCGTCTGGGCGACGCCTATGTGCTGACGATACTCTATGCGGCATCGTCGGGCACGAGCCATTCAGCCCAGTACGCCCTCGCGGCCATGTTCCGCGCCGCGGCCGACGGCCGGCTGGATTTCGTGGCCGAAACGTCGGAATACGCACGCCGCGCACGGCTGACCAAGGAGCTGTTCCTGCGCCACGGTTTCCGCATCGTCTACGACAAGGATCAGGACGAGGCGGTAAGCGACGGATTCTTCTACACGGTCGGCTACGGCGATCTGACCAGCTCGGAGCTGCTGAGCGAACTGCTGCTCTACGGCATCTGCGCCATTTCGCTCACCACGACCGGCAGCCGCCAGCCGGGCATCCGCGTCTGCGTCTCGCAGCTCAACCGCCCCGAACAGTTCGACCTCTTGGAAGCCAGACTAACCGCCTTCGGGCAAAACCACCGATAAGCCTATGCAATTCACGACAGCCGCCGAAGCCGCAAAGCTCATCCGATCGCACAGCAGCGTCTACATTCAGGGCAGCACCTCGATTCCCGAAGTGCTGGTCCAAGCCATGACCGACCGTGCCGATGAACTCACCGACGTAAAGATCTACTCCGGATTCGCCGTCGGACGGGCCGATGCCCCCTATTGCAGGCCCGAATACAAAGACACGTTCCTCGTAAACAGCCTTTTCGTCGCCAACAACATCCGCCGCTGGCTGGCCGCAGGTTACGGCCAGTCGATCCCGGCTTTTCTGGGTGAGATTCCGGGGCTTTTCCGCGACGGCACGCTGCCTGTCGACGTGGCGATCCTCAACCTTTCGCGCCCCAACGAGGAGGGTTACTGCTCGTTCGGCGTATCGGCCGATCTGGCCGTTTCGGCCGTGGAGTGCGCTAAGACGGTCATCGCACAGGTCAATACGGCCATGCCGTTCTCTTACGGCGACGCCGTGATTCATCTTTCGCGCGTGGCGGCGGCCGTCGAGGTCGACGATCCGCTGGTCGAGGTCCCCTCAGCGACACCCTCCGAAATCGAAAGCAGGATCGGCGGCTACATCGCCGAACTGATCCCCGACGGCGCCACGCTTCAGATCGGCGTGGGCGGCATTCCCAACGCCGTACTGGCGGCTCTCACGGGGCACAAGCACCTCGGCCTGCACACCGAAGCGATGACCGACGGGGTCCTGCCGCTCTTGGAAAGCGGCGTAATCGACAATTCGCTGAAAAAGGTCATGCCCGGCACGACCGTCGCATCGCTGGCCCTCGGCTCGCGCCGTCTGTACGATTATATGGATTACCGCAAAGACCTCGTGATGAAAGACGTGGCGTGGACCAACGATCCGTTCCGCATCCGCGAAAATCCCCGCGTCATGGCGATCAATTCGGCCGTCGAGGTGGATCTCACGGGACAGGTGTGCGCCGACTCGGTCGGAGAACGCATTATCTCAGGCGTGGGCGGTCAGCACGACTTCATGTACGGCGGTGCGCTCTCGGAGGGCGGCAAAACCTTCATCGCCATCCCCTCGACCACCCCGAAGGGCGAATCGAAGATCAAAGCGCTGCTGACGCCCGGCGCGGGCGTCGTCACGACCCGCCACATGGTCCAGCACGTGGTCACCGAATACGGCGTAGCGCACCTGAGAGGCCGCAACCTCGCCGAGCGCGCCCGTGCGCTGATCTCCGTCGCCCACCCCTCGGTACGCGAAGAGCTGGAAAAAGCCGCCTGCGAACGCTTCGGCTACACGTTCCTGCGGATTAAGTAAATGCACGAAGACAGCAACAGTACAGGCCGCACGTTACCTCTGCGGCCTGTATTGTGTTCTGTGGTGTCCTGCCATGCAGTTTCCGGCCCGAAAACCGGGCGAAAACAAAATAAAAGGCGAACTTTGCCCGTTACCACACAAAAAACCTGAAAATCTATGCACTGGAAATACCTCCTTTTCGACCTCGACGGCACGCTGACCGACCCGATGCAGGGCATCACCCGCTCGGTGCAGTACGCCCTGCGGCACTTCGGGATCGAAGTCGAGGACCTGACGACGCTCTGTCCCTTTATCGGACCGCCGCTGCGGGATTCGTTCCGCGAATTTTACGGCATGACCTCCGCCCAAGCCGACGAGGCGTCCGAAAAATACGGCGAATACTTCAGCCGTCAGGGAATCTTCGAAAACAAGCTCTACGCGGGAATCCCCGAACTGCTGTCCGCCCTGCAGGCGCAGGGTGCGACGCTGGCCATCGCCACCTCCAAACCCGACTTTCTGGCCGAACGGATCGCCCGGCATTTCGGGTTCCGCGACCGTTTCACGCTCATCTGCGGCGGAACGGCCTACGGTCCCTGCTCGACCAAAGCGGGCGTAATCCGCGAGACCCTCGCACAACTGCGCATCGACGATCCGTCGCAGGCCGTCATGATCGGCGACCGCCGCTTCGACATCGAGGGAGCCGCGGCCGCAGGCATGGAGTCGATCGGCGTATTGTGGGGCTACGGCAGCCGCGAAGAGCTGGAAAAGGCCAGTCCCGATTACCTCGCAGCCGACATCCCGGAACTGCGGCGAATATTGGGGTAACGCACCGAGGTCAGGCGGCAGGCAGAAACGCAGGAGTCAGCCCCCGGCGGTCCCCTGCGTCAGTCGCATGACGGCCGGTCGGCAAAAAGGCCCGGCCGGCGGAGCGGATGAAAACAGCATTGCGCCGCTTCCCATCTTTCACCGGGCACCCGCCCCTACGACACAAATTCTGCGCAGACAAATCGAAACGTCTGTAACCACGACAAACAAAAGACGCCCGCGGCAACCGCAGGCGTCTTCATCTATCCGAAAGCCCGGAGTCCCCGGCAGAGCCGGGGCCGATCCGATTCCGAACTATTTTTCAAATTTCATTTCGTCCAGCAGCCAGTCCGCCTCGGCATATTTGTCGATAATCCACATCACGTAGCGGATATCGACGCAGACCGTACGGGCCAGATCGGGATGGAACCACACGTCGCCGGCCATCGACTCGCGGTTGCCGTCGAAGGCCAGTCCGATCAGCCGTCCGCGGCCGTCGAGCACGGGACTGCCCGAATTACCGCCCGTAATATCGTTGTCGGTCAGGAAATTGACGTAGAGCGTACCCTTTTCGCCCCAGCGGCCCCAATCCTCAGCGGCAATCAGCCGTTTCATGCGGTCATCGACCCGGAATTCATACTCGTCGGGGTTGTATTTCTCCATATAACCCGCAATCGTCGAGCGCGAATCGTAATGCACGCCGTCCGACGGATTCAGGGGCACGACACTGCCGTAAGTCAGGCGCATGGTCGAATTGGCGTTGGGATACTGCGCAATCCCTTCCGAAGCGCGGAAATCGTAGAGCAGGCCGGCATAACGGCTTTCGCCCTTGCCCACCTGCGCGCGAACCCGTCTCTCGGCCTTGTCCACCCCGCCCGTAAACCGCTGCACCCGCACCGATTCAGTGAGTCTGACCAGCGGATCGCGGCGCATCTCGGCGACCGAGCGGTTCCGTTCGAAATAGGCGTCATAACGGTCGGGATCGCTGCAGAACGATGCATCGAACGCTTCGCGCGCCATCCGGTCGGCATCGCCGCCCGCCGCATCGTACATCTCGGTCAACTGTTCGCCCCACATCTCGCGCGGCACATGCTTCGTGAAGTTCACGATCATCTTCGCCAACAGGTCGCGGTCGGTCTCGACATCGTAGTTGCGGCGCAGACGGCCGCTTCCGGCAACCACGCTCTGCGCATCCTTCGAGTCGATCTTCAGCGAATCTAGCTTCAGGCGGTCCAACTTGCCGAGGTACGACGACACGCGGTTGGCCACCAGCAGCGCCTCGCTCGGACCGAGCCACGCCTCGCGGAAATAGTTGAGACTGCGTTCGGCGCCCCGGCGGCCCTCGTAACCGCGTTCAAGATCGGCAAGCAGCCCGCCGTTTTCGGCCCTGCGCGCCGAATCGGCCTCGATCCAACGCTGCAGACGCTCCTCTTCGGCCTTACGGATCGACTCCACGTCGAAACGGCAAAGACACTTGTTCTCCCACTTGGCGTAATCGGCATAGTTGCTCAGCCCGAAATAGGAGTCGGAATACTTCATGCGCACCTTCGGATCGCGCTCCATATGGCGCTTAAGAATATCCATCCGGTCGTGGCGGTTGGCCACGACGACGGGATTCTTGACACGCTGTTTCTCGGCCACGGCAAACGACGAAGCGTAACGGTTCGTATGGCCCGGAAATCCGATCACCATCGCAAAGTCGCCGTCGTGCACGCCGCCCGTCGCAATACGCAGTACGCGGCGGGGCTTGAGCGGCACGTTGCCGGCGGAATACTCCGCAGGACGTCCCTCCGCGTCGGCATACACCCGGTAGAGCGTAAAGTCACCCTTGTGCTGGGGCCAGCCCCAGTTGTCGTGATCGCCGCCGAAAGCGCCCAGCGTAATGGGCGGAGTTCCGACCAGCCGCACGTCCTTATAAACGTCGTAATAGAACATCAGGTACATTTTGCCGCCCCACATCGAGTAGCACGACACTTCGTGTTCGGTCTGCGCGGCATAACGGTCCTCGATCTCCTTGTACACGCGGCGCATGCCCATTATGCCCCATTTTCCTTCGGCCATCATGCCGTTGCGGATCGCCTCGACCTCCTCGGTCACATCGACCACCTTGCGCAGGAACCACACGGTCTTGCCGGCCACGGGAATCTCTTCTCCGCGCGTACGGGCCCAGAAACCCGTTTCGAGGTAGTTGTGTTCGGGCGTCGAAAGGGCGCAGATGTCGCTGAACGCGACGTGGTGATTGGTTATCATCAGCCCTTCGTCGGAGATCATGCTTCCCGTTCCCATACCGCCGTCCACGGCGACTACGGCGTCGGCGAGCGCCGAAGTCTGCTCGTTGTAAATCTCCTTGTCCTTTATCTTCAACCCCTTGGACTTCATCTGAGGGTAAATCTCCCCCAGCCGGTTGATCAGCCACATGCCTTCGTCGGCCACGGCGGTCTGCATGCAGAGCAGCACGACGGCCAGACAGGCTATCCATCTTCTCATATCTTTCATCTTCATAAAACGGGAGGAAACCGTCAGCCGATCCCCTCCCGGTCATTTTATTCGGTTACGGTCTTGCCCGGATTGGTGAACTTCAGCCGCGGATCGGCCTCCTTGAAGGTCCCGTCGGCCATGCGGAGCGTCCACTTCTCGGCTTGGAAAATCTCCTTCCAGAGCTTCTCGTCGTTCCACATCGACTTCACATAGTGAATACGCATGACGGGCGTCAGGTCGCGCAGCACGAAATCTACGGAGACAATGCCCTCGGAGCACGAAAGGAAGCTCTTGAAATAGGGGAACGCATTGCGGATCGGCATCTTCTCGATACCGGGGAACGCCATTTCGTAGACAGCCTTCGGGAACTGTTCGTCGTCGCCCCACTTCTCGATGTTGGCAATGAACCTGCCCGCCTGCTTCTCCACGTCGCGGAACATGATCTGCGCGAACTCCTCGCGCGAAACCTGCCCGGCGACCGCATAGCTCTTGAGCACGGTGTGCATCGGAATCACCTTTTCGCCCTCCTTGGCCGGAATCACCAGTTCTTCGGCGTCGATCGCCTCCTCGAACATCTTTTCGGTAATGCCGGCGGCGGGATCGGCGTAGACCGTCACATCCACGGGGCAGGCGAATTCGGAGGTGAAGCCGTATACGCCCTCGATCTTCTGCAGCACCATGCCGAAGTAGATCATATCCATCCGGTCGTGGAGTCCCTCGACGCCGAGTTTCACCACGTCAAGCATCGGCACGTTCTCGCCCGGCATGGCGTATTTACGCAGCGTCGGAGCGAAAATCGCGGCCTGAATCTTCAGCGTGTCGGTCTTGGCGGGGTCGAACAGCACCTCGACGCCGTGACGGCGGACGAACGTCTTCACGCCGTAAACGCCCGGCACGGTCTGCATTTTGGCCGAGAAGGCCTTCGAAGAGCCGAAGCACTTGATCGTCTGCAATCCCTCCATCTCGAAGGTCTGCAGATTCTCGACCTGCTCGTAATCGCCCCATTTCTCGTCGATCGTGGGCAGCTCCATCGTGGAACCCATCCACACGGCGATGAAGAAAAGCACGACGGCCAGCAGTCCCGGCACCCAGCGCAGCGAACGGCGGCCGTTGACCTGCAGGGCGTCCTTCGTACAGGAGCCGATACAGTTGCCGCAAAGCGTGCAATCGACGTGCTTCACCTTCACGTAGTCGTGGATCGGCAGCTGATAGGGGCACTTTTTCTCGCAGAGACCGCAGTTGTTGCAGGTGCGGATGTCACGCTCGATGTACATCAGCGGGAAGACGCAGCTGCGCATCTTGACGATCTCGACGACATATGCGGCCAGACATGCGCCGCCGATGGTCCAGATCCATGCGTCCGCAACGCCCAGCATGCCGAGAATCCAGCCGCCGAGGGCCGCGATGACGAACAGCAGCGTGAATTTGAAAATGTTGCTGGCCGCCCCCAGCGGGCAGATATACTTGCACCAGAACATCTTCACCACGAAGCCGCCCAGCAGCAACAGCGTAAGGCTCGTGAGCGACATCCAGAGCACGATCTCGCCCTTGAATCCCGTAGCCACGGCATAGAACGGATCGAGTTTCTTGCAGAACAGCTCGCTCGACGAGAGCGTGAAATAGAGGATCGTGAAGAGCAGCACGTACTTCACCACGCGCAGCAGTTTGTCTACGATGCTGCCCGACGGAACCTCGACCTGCAGATGCAGTTTCTTTCCGGCGCGGCCCATCCATTCGCCGACGGTGCCCAGCGGACAGAGGTAGCCGCAGAAAAGTTTGCTGAACAGGATCACTCCCACGGCGAGCACGAGGCCCATCATGATCTGGAGCATAGACATCGAGCAGGCCAGCGAGTTGTTCACCAGATAGGTTCCGAAAGCCTGCAGACCGCCGAAGGGACAGTAAGCCTCGACATCGACGGGGTTTTCGCTGAAGTTGGCCCAGAGCACCGTGCCTGCAATGGCGGCCAGTACGCCCCACTGCAGGATGTGCTTCAGGTAATTGGGTTTGCGTTTCATGTATCGTTAAGTATTGTGTTTGTGTGTGCGGAGCGGGTTATTCCCTGTCCTTGATACAGCGGACGGGAGCGGCGCAGTAACCGCCTTGGTATGCGACCGTTATACGGTTGAAACTCTTGTTGTAGGTGATCATGCCGGCATAATACTGAATGTTCTTAATGCCGCTGGCCGGGTCGTCGGCCGTATTGTAGGTAACCTTATAGCCGGTCGAACTGGGGAAATACCCCATGCCGAACGCCGAGGCGTCGGCAGCCGAGGCGGTCGCCATATAGGCCGGAGTCGCCGTGACATTCGCCGCATTGACATAACCGCAGCCTGCGATATTAAACCCGTCTTTATTGAGCTTAACGATCGAACCGCCGCTCTGCGTCTGTTCGAAATAGGGCGACGTCGGATCGGTGAGGTTGCCGCTGCCGACACCCGCCAGTTTCAGCCATTCGGCCATCGTCGGGATATGCCATCCTTCGGGGCAAATACCCCGCGCCCCTTCATACTGGTCGAAATTGTCACCCGTCATGTCGCCGGTCATCCCCAGCATCACCGGATAGCTGTACAGCAGACCGTTGCTTTCGACGAGCGACGGATCGGCCGCTTTAGACAGATTGCACGGATACCATACGCCGCTGCCGTCCTTCGGGTCGCTCGATATGGTTTTGCCGGCAGGCACATACCGCAGGTTTTCGGCCATCCACGTACGGCCGTCCTTCAGGGTCACGATCTCGTACTTCACGCCGCCCCATTCGACGGTCGGGGTCTCGACCTCGCCTTCGCCGTCCGGCAGCAGGTCGTCGCCGTCCACCCAGCCCGTAATAGGACCGCTGAACTTCACCTCGATGTCGGCCGGCTGCACGTTGCACTCCATGCGGCGGTTCTCACCCGACTTGAAGTCGGCCGTACCGAGCGTCTGCGTGCGTTTCTTGCCGTCGGCCGTGGTGACGGTAACCATCAGTTTGACACCGTTCTGCGGCACCAGAAGCGCATAGTAGACTTTGTTCGCAGTCGCCGTATTGGCGATCAGGTCGGAAGCCTCCGCGTCCGCTTTGGCCGTAAAGTTGCCCGTCGCTGGATCGAGTACGCCCGTCCCCACGGCGCCCTTGATGACGATATTCGTAATATCGAAACCCGATTCGTTCGTCACGTCGATAACGATGCGCGACATCTTGTGCTTGAAAGTCATCTGCGTGGACGACAGCGTCGGCTTGACGCCCGCCTTCACGGCCACGATCAGGTCCGAAGCCGTGTAGTTGTCGCCGCTCTGATCGGCCTTGACCGAGAATTCCGCGGGAATATCCCCGCCCTCCTGCCAAGGATAATAGGCGAAGAGCGTCGAGGTCGCATTGATGTCCTCATACCAAAGGAATCCCTCGGTCTTGAAATCGGTGCCGTCGAAAGTCATCGGCTTGTTCGACACGAAATCCTTGCCGTCGGCGGTCATCGTAACCTTCAGGCCGACCTTGTCGCCCAGTTCGAAATCGGTATCCGTGGCGCGCGTAGAGGCGGTCATGGCTGCCGGCGTCAGCGAAGGATTGCCGATCGTCGGAGTGATACGCAGCGTCCGGTCGCCCGGAACCCCGCCTTCGTTCTTCGAGCAGGCGGCAAAGCACACTGCCGCGGCTGCCGCAATCATCAAAATCTTTTTCATAGCTCTATCCGTTTAAGTTAAAAATTATATCCCACACTCACCGTCGCCCGCACCCGGTTGGGCTGCGCGACGTATTGCAGATCGAACCCGTGTTCGTAGCGCGCATACAGTTCGACGTAGAACCGCTCGATGTTGCGCCGCACGCCCAGTCCCGCCCCCAGCCGTTTGGCCGTCAGGTATTCGGTTTCATAATTGTAATATCCGGTCAGTTGTCCGGGATACTCGCCCGGCTGCTCGCCGGAGGTCTCGAACTGTTTTTCGCACTCCTCGAAGCCGCCCTGACGGTAGTCGGCGGCGAGGGTCACTTCCCAGAACCCGAAGGCGCGGATCAGTTCGGCATAGACTTTCGTAAAGTGCAGCTTCTGCCCCTTGACATAGGGATACATCAGCGTCGATTCGCGGTTGAGCTGCGAATAGGCCACGCCGGCGCGCAGGTCCGTATAACGGTTTGCAAATTCGTACTCGCCCCCCAGATCGAGCCCCTTGCGCCCGAAGATGGGCGTCGAGCCGTGAATGTAGGGCTTCGTCACACCGTTGACGGTCTCCGTCGTGATGATGTTCTCGTCGGTCTGGAGCGACCGCCAGTCGAGGTTCAGCCGCACGAAATGCCTGCGCTGCAGGTTTCCGAGCGAAAGGGCGGCGTTCGCCGTCACCTGATGCGTCCCGAACTCATGCCAGATCATGCCGCGCTCGCCCGTCTCGCCCTGCCGGTTGCGATATGCGGCAGCGGCATAGACCGGTCCGTACTGCAACTGCACGCCCGCGCCCTGCGTATTCTCCCGGACGGGAAATCCCGTGACGCCGCTGGTCGTGAGGTGCATGTCGCTGCTCTCCCAGAGCTGCAGCGAGCCGTAACCCAGACCGCGGTCGAAGAAAGCCTGATACGATTCGGGCGTGGAGCCGATCTCCTCGGCTTCGAGTTTTTCGCTGTTCGTGCCCACGATATAGACCGCGCCCGCGGCGAAACGGCCCGCATGGTACATCACGCCGGGCGAGAATTCGAAGTCGAGCCGCGTGTTCTTGTGACGCAGGTCCTTGCGCTTGGCATAGTTCTGCGCTTCGAACTCCACGCGCAGGCCGCCCGTCCAGCGCCTCCCCAGCACGGCCGAAACGCCGCCCGTGAAGGTATAGTCCTCGCGGATTTTGCGGCCCGGCGTAAATTCGAGAATATCCACGGGATAATAGCCCGGTTCGGTAAACATCGAACCGCACATGTTGCGGCCGTCGAAATAGTCGTATCCGAAGCCGCCCGCGAAAGAGACCTTTTTCAGATGGCGCACCGACTCGGTCCGCGCGCCGGCGTTCCAGCTGTCATCCGACGACGAATGGCCGGTCATCCCGCCGTTCTCCTTGGTGAAATAGATTTCGGCATAGGAGCGGCTCAGGCTGTCCTGCCGGATGCCCGCGGCATTCGGGCCGCCGTTCCACGGATTGCGGCGAAAAACATAATCGAAACGCTCCTGTGCCGCGGCGCCTGAGACGGCAATTATCATCAGCAGTGTTAAAATCCGTCTCATAGGCTATTCACGCAAAGATTGTGTCTCACGCTCGTAAAAATCGTTCGACGAATTATTGGTATCCACATATCGGTCGAATCCGGCGCTCGCAGTGGCCTCTTCGTCCAGCCTGCGGTAGAGGCTGTGTCCCTGCGCCTTGGCCGAGAATCCGACGTATCCGGCGTCCACATCGGTATGCAGACGCTTGTTTCTGGTCGCCTCCGACAGGTTGCAAACCTCGACGCCGTCTACGATCCACTCCCACGGAATTTTCGAATAGACGACGCTGCCGCTGGCGATCGCCGATTCGAGATCGTTGGCCAGATAGGCGTCCAGATCGAAATCGCCGGGCGCCCGGAAAAGGATCACGGCAGGCGAATTCTGCGATATCACATAGACCACGGCCGTATTCGTTCCGGTTTTTTTCAGCACTTTCATATAGTGCGACTCGTCGATCTGATCGCCCGGAGTAGGCGTGGGGTGCAGCCGGTTGCCGGGATAATGCACCATGTCGTAAAGCACGAAGTAGCCTTTCCGGTTGAGATTCACCGACTGGGAGTAGGTCTGCGTGTGATCCACGCCGTAATAGGCCACGACGGCCTCTTCGCCCGGCTCCAACGGGAAATCCGTGCCCGTGCCGGGGAACATCCAGATACAGTCCGGCATGGCGGCGTAGTCGCGGAAAACGATGTTGCCTGAGGAATCCGTACTCGTCCACGGATTGTTGGCATTCGAGTTGTAGGGCGCGACCATACCCAGACAAAGGCCGTCGAGGTAGTAGGTGTCGAAACTGTTGTTGTGCAGGACGATATACTTGTCGTCGGCATACGAACCGGTCGCAGGCGGGTCCTGCGGACAGCCGCCCGAATAGATCTCCTTGATGAGGATCGTGCCCGGCTTGGCGTACTTCAACTCTACGCTCACATTCCGGTCCGCGCCGGCGAGGTCCACCTGTTCGACGGCGCCGTTGAAGACCGACGACGCATCGGGGCGGTCGAGCACCGAAAGCCGGTAATGCCCGGCGGCCACGTCGAAGGCCGCCACGCCGCGCGCATCGGTCAGCGCGGTGTAGACATTGCTCGAATTGCGGTCGGTGAGTTTCACCGGAACGCCCTCCCGCAGGAAGGAGGCGTACTCTTCGGGGTAAACGACCTGCACGCTGAGCGACCGCAGCGTATCGCCGTAGGGATTGCCTTCGAACGACGTGCAGCCGGCGGCCAGCAGGCAGGATAATATGCAAAATAGCTTTTTCATCGTTTTCAGAATTTAAGACGCACCGTCAGGCCGTAATAGAAATCGGGCGTAAAGACGACCTTGACTCCCGAAGCGTACGACGCGACGAAAGGCCGGGAATTGGTGAAGTTATTGGCATAAAACGAGATGGATACATGATCCCCGATCTCCTTGGTGATGCTCAGGTTGGCCGAGAAATAGGGATCGTACCCGTCGCCGTTGAACGAGTAGGCATTGCCCGAACGAAGCAGCAGAGAGGAGAAGGCCGGATCGTTTTTCTGGGCGTCGGTGAAGGGATGGCGGTTGCCGTCGAGGTCGAGGTAGGCCACGGGCCAGATCGCCGTATAGCTGTTGCCGTCGTATATGCTGCCGCCCATGGGATTGCGGTCCTCGTCCGCGTTGAAGGCGTATTCGCGGCCGTCGTACTCCGAAAGGTTCTGCGAACGCTTCACCAGCGAAGCTTCGAGTCGGAGGGTGACGATCATGCGGATCGCGGGCACATGCGTCGTAGCCGTAAGGTTCGCGTCCAGCGCATGGGTCTTGCGGCCGTTGTAGGTCACGACGGAGCTGCCCCCGTTGTCGGCGTAAATACCCACGTAGGGGAAGAATTCGCCGCCCGTCGTGGTCGAAGGATAATAGGACGCCTCGCCCTTATTGACGTATTTGGTATAGCCGTAGGCGCCGTCCAGCCGCAGCTGCGTGCGGATAGGATTGATCTGCGGGAAATCAACGACGAACTCCAGACCCATGCGGTCCACGGGCGAGCCGTTGTCTTGGTAGGTATTTTTGACGAAGGTGCGCTTGGTGGAAGTCGTCTCCATGGCGATCCATCCGGCCGAGGGGTCGTCCTTGTCGCGGACGAAGATCTCACCCGTCTGGCTGTCCACCCTGAAGAGCGGATTCGACGGCATCTGGAACGAGGAGCCGTCGGGCATCTTCGAGGGCAGCCCCATCACCTTGTAGGAGAACGGCTCGTAGGCGGCGCTCAGTTCATAGGGGTATTTGGTACGGTTGAAATAGCCGACCAGCGAAACCGAAGTGCCGCCGATACGCAGATCGACGCCGACCTCGGCGTTGCGGTTGCGCTGCCAGCGGAGGTTGTCGTTGTAGAGTATCTGGTAAGGCTGCGTGTGATAGACGTACACGCTCCGGTTCGGGCTGTAGGTGTTGCTGAACACCCGCGTATCGCGGTATTCGGGCAGCGGATAGAGGACGTTGAAGGACGGCAGTTTCTCGGTGATGCCCCAGCCGCCGCGGACGGTCACATGGTCGTTGATGCGGAACTTCAGGTTCAGGCGCGGCGAAAGACTCGACGTATTCTCATACTGCGTATTCTTGATAAAGGTCTTTTCGGCGCGCACACCCGCCATCAGCTGCAGCGAGGTCGTTCCCAGCGGCACGGTCAGCGTCTCTTCGAGGTAGGCCGCGAGGTTGTGCATGTAGGGAATATCGGTATAGGGGCGGGGGCGGTACCCGTCGGGTGCAAGGGGGGGGGCCGCGTAATACTCTCCCTCCCCGACGTTGCCGTTGGCGCGCCACGACGCGCCGATCTTGGCATTGCTATGCACGTCGCCCCAGCTGCGGACCCAAGTGGCCTTCAGATTCGCCGCATAGTCGAGCTGCTTGGAGTCGATATTGCGCGTCGTATAGAAAGTCGCCGGAAGCATTTCGGCGATATAATAGCCCTCGCTTTCGGCATGGACGGCCGGGGTCTCCGTGGCCGACGACTGGTAGGTGTGCCTGCGTGCGAGCTTGTCGGCATAGCTGAGCGAAGCATCGAAATCGACGCACGTGATCCACGGTTTGTTGAGCAGCCATTTGAGCGACGTATTGGCCCGCAGGGCGTTGTCGCGCACCTTCTCCCACTCGCCCACCTGCGCGTCGGGGTCGTCTTCGGTATTCATGCCGCCGATGTTGGCCGTCACGCCGAAGTTGAAACGCAGAACCTTGGCGAAGGTGTTCTGGTAATTGAGCGCAATGCCCGTGCGCGAATAGGAACTGTAGGGCGACGTGGGGTTCTTCATGGCCCGCGTGTACTCCACGCTGCTGTTCAGCACGCCGCGGTCGGTACCCAGATCGAAACCCTTCGAGGCGGAAATCTGCTTGGTGCGGGGATTGGTCGAGAGCACCAGCGTATAGGGCGTCTTGCCCTTGCGGGTCGAAATCTTCACCACGCCCGACGAGATATCGCCGTACTCGGCCGAAGGCACGCCCGTCACCACCTCGACCGACTCGATATTCGTCGAAGCGATGTTGCGGGTGCTCGCGCCCGACATTTCGCCCAGCGAAGCGTTGGTCGAGATGCGCACGCCGTCCACCTCGACGGCCGTGCCGAACGAGGCGTTTCCGGCCGCGGAACCGCCGCTGCGCAGCGAAAAGACATTGTCTTTGGTCAGATCGGGATTTATCGTCTTGCCGCCCGGCAGCAGCGACGAAATATCCGAAGCGTTCACCATTTGCAGGTGGTCGATGGCGTTGCCGCCGATCGTCCGCGAGGTGGCCATGGCATTGGGCGCCTCCTTGGCCGTGACGACGACGCTTTCCAGTTTCAGATTGTCCTCAGGCGCATAGAGCACGATACGCCCCATGCCGGCGCGGACGTCGAGTTCGGTTTCCGTGGTCGCATATCCCAGACACGACACCACGAAACGGGTCGCGCCTTTGGGCACGCCCTTCACGGTAAAATTGCCGTCGCCGTCGGCCACGGCCCACAGTCCGGCCTGCGGCAGCTCGACGACAGCCTGAGCGATCGGTTTGTCGGTGCCCTTGACCAGCACCCGCCCCGATAAATCGTAACGCTGCGCCCAAACTACGGCCGGAATTAGCGTGAATAACAGTAGCAGAAGTTTCCTCATATGATTGACCTAACGCAACAAATATAACTAAAATGAATATTTTTTGTGCATTTTCAAGCGTTTTTTTAACCATTTCAACAATTTTTACGGGCAGGAGATGCGATTCCGTCCGGCTCGGCAAAGACCGTTTCGCCAAATCCCCCATGCGTTCCGCACGGAAATACCTGCATTACAGCGAAAACGGACGGCTTATAAACATAGGTCCCAAAGATTAATTTTATTTTTACAGTACTATGTCGCACAAAGTATAAATATTTTACCTATATTTGCGCTTATCAACCGACGGTTTATTGGTGTTTAGTAATTTTTTATTGATTTTCGATAAAAACAAATTGTTTTTCAAGAATATTTTAATACCGTTGTTCCCGACGCCGTTTCCCTCGGCTTACAGATCGTAACTACGCAACCTTACAAAACCGCTTTACAACGGCAGACAGAATATGATAAAGCTGGAAAACATCAACAAGACCTACGACAACGGGTCGCCCCTGCATGTGCTCAAGGGTATCGACCTCACGGTGGAAAAGGGCGAACTGGTCTCCATCATGGGCGCATCCGGATCGGGCAAATCGACGCTGCTCAACATCCTCGGCATCCTCGACGACTATGACAGCGGCAGCTACTATCTGGCCGGCCGCCTGATCAAGGATCTCAGCGAGACGCAGGCCGCCGCGGCCCGCAACAACATGATCGGCTATATTTTCCAGTCCTTCAACCTGATCAACTACAAGAACGCCGTCGAAAACGTCGCCCTGCCGCTCTACTATCAGGGCGTCTCCCGCCGCAAGCGCAACGCCCTCGCCCTCGAATACCTCGACATGCTGGGCCTGAAGGAGTGGGCCGAACACATGCCCAACGAGATGTCGGGCGGTCAGAAACAGCGCGTGGCCATCGCGCGGGCGCTGATCAACAAACCGCAGATCATCCTCGCCGACGAACCCACGGGCGCACTGGACAGCGTCACCTCGCAGGAGGTGATGAACCTGCTGCGCAGCGTGAACGTCGACATGGGTATGACCATCATCTGCGTCACCCACGAACAGTCGATCGCCGACCAGACGGACAAAATCATCCGCCTGACGGACGGCGTCATCAGCAGTATCACCGAAACCGGACTGGCAACGCGATGAGAGAGCTGCTGCTGGAGATATGGACTTCGGTGCGCCGCAACAAACTGCGCACGTTCCTCACGGGATTTTCGGTCGCGTGGGGCATCTTCATGCTCGTCATCCTGCTGGGATCGGGCAACGGACTCAAGAACGGCGTGCTGTCGAATTTCGGCAACTACGCCACCAACTCGATCACCATCTCCGGCGGCTGGACCTCGAAGGCCTACGCCGGCTACAACAAATGGCGCAGCATCGACCTGAAAAACCGGGACCTCGAAATTCTGGTCAATGAATTCCCCGAAGTGGACGACGTCGCCGCCAAAGCGTGGTACCGCGGCTCCACGGCCACCTACCTCGACCGCTTCGCCGACATCAGCCTGCGCGGCTCGCTGCCCAAGATCCAGCAGATCGAAGGCGTCGAGATCGTCAAGGGACGTTTCATCAATCAGGCCGACATCCACAACTACCGCAAGGTGATCGTCATCGACGAGGCGCTCGAAAGAATACTCTTCCGCGGCGACGACCCGCTGGGCAAGCCGGTCAAAATCCACAACAACATCTACCGCGTGGCCGGCGTCTACAGAGGCGACGCCCAGCAGCGCAATTCGATGGGCTACATCCCGCTGACGACCGGCCAGCTGATCTTCAAGGCCAACGATCCGGTCGTGGACAACGCGATCATCACCGTACACGGGCTCGACACCGACGCGCAGATGGAGGCGTTCGAACAGCGCATCCGCAAACGGCTGGCCGCCGAACACCACTACGATCCCGAAGACCAGAGCGCCCTGTGGATACGCAACACGATGGAGCAGTACAAGAGCATGATGATCGTCTTCGGCGGCATCAACCTCTTCGTCTGGATCATCGGTCTGGGCACCTTGCTGGCGGGCATCGTCGGCGTGAGCAACATCATGCTGGTGACCGTCACGGAGCGCACCTCCGAATTCGGCATCCGCAAGGCGCTGGGCGCCAAACCCGTGTCGATCATCCGCCTGATCCTGACCGAATCGGTGATGATAACGGCCATGTTCGGCTATATCGGCATGGTGCTGGGCGTTGCCGTCATGGAGGCGGTCAACTATGTCATCAACCAGACGCCGGCCCAGACCGGAAACTTCGGCGGCAGCATCTTCCTCAATCCGACGCTCGATCTGGGCGTGGCCGTCAGCGCCACGGTCGTACTGGTCATTGCGGGCCTGATCGCAGGATACGTCCCCGCCTACCGGGCGGCACAACTGAAAACGATCGACGCCCTGCGTTATAATAAATAAGGAGCCATGAGATTTTTCGATACGGACCGCTGGAACGAAATCTGGCAGACAATCAGCCGGAACCGCAAGCGCAGCATCATGACGGCGCTGGGCGTATTCTGGGGTATCTTCATGCTCATCGTACTGCTGGGAGCCGGCATGGGGCTGGGACGCCTGTTCCGCGCCCAGCTGGGCGGCATGTCCACCAACACGGTGCTGCTGCAAAGCAGCCGCACCTCGGTCCCCTACAAGGGCATGCCCACGGGACGCTGGTGGAGAATGGACAACGACGATCTGGAAGCCGTCAGCAAACTCGAAGAGGTGGAGTACACCTCAGGCGTCATCTGGGGCAACGAACTCCACTGCAGCTACAAAGAGCGCAAGGGCGACTATCAGATGATGGGATACACGCCCGACTACCAGAAGATCAACCCGCAGAAGATCATCGCAGGCCGTTACATCAACGAGGTAGACATGGTGCACAAGCGCAAGGTCTGCGTCATCGGCACGCAGGTGCAGAAAGACCTCTTTCCGGGCGAACCCGACCCGACGGGCAAAGTCATCAAGGTCGGAGGAAGCTACTTCACCATCATCGGCGTCATGCGCCGCGAATCGTCGGCCATGTCGTTCAGCGACGTCGAACGCACGGTTGTCGTCCCGATCTCGCTGGCGCAGCAGATGTTCGGCTACGGCCGCACGATACACCTGCTGGCGCTGGCCGGCTACAAGGACGTTCCGAGCAAACAGGTCGAGAAAGCGGCCCGCGAAGCCGTCTTCGCCCGGCACATGATCTCGCCGGACGACGAAAAGGCCGCTTGGACCATGTCCGCCGGAGAGATGTTCGACAAGGTGATGAGCCTGTTCTGGGGCATCGGCCTGCTGACGTGGATCGTGGGACTGGGCACGCTGCTGGCAGGTATCGTCGGCGTGAGCAACATCATGCTGGTGCTCGTGAAGGAGCGCACGCAGGAGATCGGCATCCGCCGCGCGCTGGGCGCCCCGCCTACGGCCATCATCTCGCAGATACTTTCCGAGAGCTTCATCCTCACCTTCATCGCCGGAATACTGGGGCTCACGGCCGCCGTCGGCGTGCTGTCGGTCGTGGATTCGGTCTACTATCAGGCGGTCACCGTGGCGCAGGAAGGATTCGAAGTGTCGTGGCAGATCTCCTTCGGGACGGGCATGCTGGCCCTCTTCATCCTGATCGCAGGCAGCCTGCTGGCGGGCGTCATCCCCGCATACCGGGCCTTGAGCATCAAGGCGGTGGATGCAATACGCGAAGAATAAACGATTAAACAAACAGATTACGGCTATGAAAAAATTTCTGAAAATCTTTCTGGGAGTGCTCTTTGCGGCGCTGCTTCTCGGAACGTTCTGGTTCCTGTGGCAGAAGACCCGCCCCGTAAAGGTCGTCTACACGATCGTGCAGCCCAAACTCGACACGCTCAAACAGTACGTGGTCGCCACGGGCAAGGTCGAGCCGCGCGACGAGGTGCTCATCAAGCCCCAGATTTCGGGCATCGTCTCCGACGTCTACAAGGAGGCCGGACAGATGGTCCGCAAGGGCGAGGTGATCGCCACGGTGAAGGTCGTCCCCGAAATGGGTCAGCTGTCGAGCGCCGAATCGCGCGTCTCGGTGGCCGAAATATCGCTGGACCAGACCCGTCGCGAATTCAACCGCACGGAAGCCCTGCACAAGAAGGGCGTGGTGTCGGACGAGGAGTACGAGCAGGGCCGCACCGCGCTTCGGAAAGCGCAGGAGGAGCTGCAGAACGCCAAGGAGAACATGGAGATCGTCAAGAACGGCATCACCAGCCGTTACAAGGAGCTGAGCAACACCCAGATCCGTTCGACGATCGACGGCATGATCCTCGACGTCCCGGTCAAGGTCGGAAACTCGGTGATCCAGTCCAACACCTTCAACGACGGCACGACCATCGCCACGGTTGCCGACATGTCGAACATGCTCTTCCGGGGCAACGTCGACGAGACCGACGTGGGCAAGCTCCACGAGACGATGCCCGTCAAGCTGACCATCGGCGCCCTGCAGAACGTCGAGCTGGACGCCCTGCTGGAGTACGTTTCGCCCAAAGCGACCGAGGACAACGGCGTCATCATGTTCGAAGTGAAGGCGGCCGTGAAGATTCCCGAAAACGTCTTCGTGCGCGCCGGATACAGCGCCAACGCCAGCATCGTGATCCAAAGCCGCGAAGGGGTGCTGACCCTGCCGGAAAGCACCGTCGAATTCGAGGGCGACAAAACCTACGTCTACCTGCTCACCAGCGCCGACGGGGCCGAGGAGCAAACCTTCGACAAGCACGAGGTCAAGATCGGGCTGTCGGACGGCATCAACATCGAACTGACCGAGGGCGTGACCGCCGAGAGCAAAGTCCGCGGCGCACGGGAAGAGAAGAAGAAATAACCACAAATGCATCGTAGCATGAAAACCAGCACCCTATTCGCCGCCCTCAGCGCGGCTGCCATGACGCTCTGCACGGCTGCGGCCGCGGCTCAGGCGGTACAATCCGCGCCGCAGGCCGCAACGCCGGCGCCCGGCACGCCGTGGTCGCTCGACGACTGCATCGGGTATGCCCTGCACAACAACGTCGGCGTACAGCAGCAGGCCCTGCAGGTGGAGCAGACCGACGTGAAACTGTCTACCTCCAAATACAGCCGGCTGCCCGACCTGAGCGCATCGGTGGGCTACAACGCCACCTTCGGGCGCGGCACCTCCGACGACAACATCCGCAAGACGGGAACCATCCAGAGCGGCTCGTTCGACGTCGGGGCCAGCATGCCCCTCTTCGACGGATTCCGCATCAACCGCGAAATCAAGGGCGGCAAGCTCGACCTCGCCGCCGCCATGCAGGATTTGGAACGCGCACGCGAAGACCTGTCAATCAACGTCATGACGCTGTACCTGCAGGTTCTCTACAACAAGGAGCTGACCCAGATCGCCGAACGCCAGCTCGAACTGAGCACCCAGCAGGCCGTCCGCAGCCGCGAGCTGGTCGCCGCGGGCAAACAGCCCGAATCGGCACGCTACGAAAGCGAAGCCCTGCAGGCCAACGACGAACTGAATCTGACGCAGGCCCGCAACGACCTGCGGCTGGCGCTGCTCAACCTGAGTCAGGCCCTCAACCGCGAGAGCGCGGCGGGATTCGACATCGTGGCGCCGCAATTCGACAGCGTGGCGCTCGCATCGCTGCACATGCTCGGCACGGCCGACGACGTCTATGCCTATGCGACGGAAAACCGCCCCCACATCAAGGCGGAACGCCTGCGGCTCGAAAGCGCCGAAAATGCCGTCCGGATCGCCAAATCCGCGCTCTACCCCTCGCTTTCGCTGCGCGGAGGCTACGGCACGGGCATCTACAGCACGCAGGAGGCCGCCTTCGGCACCCAGTTCCGCAAGAACAGCAGCGAGTTCGTCGGCGTGTCGATGAGCGTTCCGATCTTCAACCGCCGCGCCACGCACAACAGCATCCTCTCGGCCCGGATAGCCATGCGCAAACAACAGCTGGCCGTGACCGACGCCGAGCAATCGCTGCGCAAGGAGATCGAGCAGGCGTGGTACAACGCCGACGCCGCCTACGGGAAATACCGTTCGGCGGACGCCGCCCTCACCTCGGCACGGGTGGCCTTCGCCTACGAACAGCAGAAGGCCGACGCAGGCCGTTCGACGGTCTTCGACTTCAACGACGCCAAAACACGTATGGAAAAGGCCGAGTCGGAACTCGTGCAGGCGAAATACGAATTCGTATTCCGGTCGAAAATCCTCGACTTCTACCGCGGCCGGCCGCTCGAACTATGACAAACAGCCGTAAACAAGCTCGCACCGAATAAACAAATTAGGGCGGTCGAAATTCGACCGCCCTATTGCTGTCCGGAATACCAATCCCTCAAGTATTCCGACAGCTGCCGGGAGAGGCTTTCAGGCTCCTACCCGGCGCAGAAGCCCTTTTGCGTCACTAATACCCTCTTCGTCCCCTGTGCGAAGCAGGATGAAACAAAGATATGAAAATATTCCGAAGCTGTACACCCCGTGAGCGTTTTTGCCATAACTTACGGCTGAAATAATTCACACGAATGGACGAAAATGTTGCATACAGTCTCTTTCAGCCAACAAAACGTTCGGCAAAGAAATGGCTATCTGAAAAATTTGCCCTACTTTTGCAACTGAATTACAAACGGTAAAGATGGAGTGGCTAAAAAGTTTATTCGTCGAACATTCGGCGCTGCAGGCCGTCGTGGTGATCTCGCTCATCTCGACGATCGGCATCGGACTCGGTAAAATCCGCTTTTTCGGCATATCGCTGGGCGTGGCGTTCATCTTCTTCGCCGGCATTCTGGCCGGGCATTTCGGACTCACGATCGACCCGCAGATGCTGACCTATGCCGAAAGTTTCGGACTCGTCGTCTTCGTCTACGCCCTCGGTCTGCAGGTCGGCCCCGGTTTCTTCAACTCGCTGCGCGCCGACGGACTGCGCCTGTTGTCGCCGGCGGTCGCCGTAGTGCTGATCGGCACCGCGCTCGCCATAGGCATGAGCTTCACGCTGAACGTCTCCATGCCCGACGCGGCCGGCATCCTCTGCGGAGCCACGACCAACACCCCGGCGCTCGGCGCCGCGCAGCAGACGCTGCAGCAAATGGGCATCGACCCCAACGGCGCCGCCCTGAGCTGCGCCGTGACCTATCCGCTGGGCGTCGTAGGAGTCATTCTGGCCATCGTCTTCATCCGCAAGGTCTTCGTCCGGCCTTCGGACATGCCCGAACCGGACGCCGAGCACCGCAAGAACGTCTTCATCGCCAGCTACCACCTGACCAATCCCGCCGTCTTCGGCAAAAGCGTCCACGAGATCGCCTCGCAAAGCCACCACCATTTCGTCATTTCGCGTATCTGGCGCAACGGGCGGGTGTCGATCCCCACCTCGGACAAGACGCTGCAGAAGGACGACATCATCCTCGTCATCACCGCCCCTTCGGAAGCCGACGGCCTGCGGCTGATCTTCGGCGAGCAGGAACTGAAAGACTGGAACGCGGAAAACATAGACTGGAACGCCGTGGACAGCCAGCTGATCTCCCAGCGCATTCTGGTCACGCGGCCCGAAATCAACGGCAGGAAACTCTCCTCGCTGCGCCTGCGCAACAACTACGGCATCAATATCAGCCGCGTCTACCGTTCGGGCGTGCAGCTACTCGCAACGCCCGATCTGCGGCTCCAGATGGGCGACCGCCTGACGGTCGTCGGCGAAGCCGCGGCGATCCAGAACGTCGAGAAGATTCTCGGCAACGCCGTCAAGAACCTCGACGAACCCAACCTCGTGGCGGTCTTCGTCGGGCTGATTCTGGGACTGGTGCTGGGGAGCATCCCCGTCAGCATTCCGGGCATCAGCCTACCCGTAAAGCTGGGTCTGGCGGGCGGCCCGATCGTCATCGGCATCCTGATCGGCACGTTCGGTCCGCGTCTGCATATGATTACCTACACCACCTACAGCGCCAACCTGATGCTGCGCGCATTGGGGCTGTCGATGTATCTCGCCTGTCTGGGGCTGGAAGCCGGCGCGCACTTCTTCGAAACGGTCATGCGCCCCGAAGGGGCGTTGTGGCTCCTGCTGGGATTCCTGCTGACGTTCGTTCCCGTCGTATTGCTGGGCGTCTTCGCGCTGCGCGTCCTACGCATCGATTTCGGTTCGGTATCGGGCATGCTGTGCGGCAGCATGGCCAACCCGATGGCGCTGACTTACGCCAACGACACGATCGAAGGCGACAATCCGTCGGTCTCCTACGCCACGGTCTATCCCCTCTGCATGTTTTTGCGGGTGGTCATCATTCAGGTGATGCTGATGATTTTCCTGTAGATTGCGGCCCTGCGGCCTGCTCCGGGTTCGGCTACTGCGCCCGGACCGGCTACGGCGTCGGCTCCGGTTTCCGCCCCGACTCCGGCTCTTGCTTCGGCGTCGGTTCCTGCGTAGGCGTCGGTTCCTGCGTAGGCGTCGGTTCCGGTTTTTGCTCCGGCTCCGGTTCCGGCGCCCGGTCCGGCCCCCTTCTCTGCTCCATTTTCCGCCCCATTCCCGGCTCCGGCTTCAGATAACGCAGCGCCGCGATATCGCTGCCCGACGGATTCTGGAATACCCGCAGGTCGAATTCGGGAATCACGGCCAGCACGTGGTCGAAAACATCGGACTGTATCCGCTCGTAATCCACCCATATCACCGTATCGGTAAAAAAGTAGAGTTCCATCGGAAGTCCCGTCTCGGTAGGCTGCAGCTGACGCACCATCAGCGTCATCCCAGCGTTCACGGGCACTTCGTTGCGCAGATAACGTTCGAGATAGGCCCGGAAGACGCCGAGATTGGTCTGATGCAGGCCGTTGATCCTGCGTTCGCCGGGTTTGATGCCGTGTGCGGCATTGTACTCCTCGACACGGCGCTCGGTGTCATCGATATATTCGCGGATCAGGTCGATACTGCGGTATTTATTCAGCATCTCAGGCGTACAGAACCGCACACTGGTCATATCGAGACTCACCGAACGCTTCACCCGCCGGCCGCCCGACACCTGCATCCCGCGCCAGTTCTGGAACGAATCGCTCACCAGCAGGTAAGGCGGCAGCGTGACGATCGTATTGTCGAAATTGCGGACTTTGACCGTTGTGAGCGACACCTCGATCACCGAACCGTCGGCCCCGTATTTGGGCACGGATATCCAGTCCCCCACCTTGAGCATGTCGTTCGCCGAGAGTTGGATGCCGGAGACGAATCCCAGAATACTGTCGCGGAAAATCAGCATGATAATCGCCGCCGAAGCTCCCAGACCGGCCAACAGACTGGCGGGCGACTTGTCGATCAGGATCGAAACGATCAGTATGCCGCAGATCAGCGCCGCAATGCCCTGCCCCGTCTGCCTGAGCCCCTTGATCGGCTTGTTCTGCCATGCGGGACGCGCCGAAGCGATTTGGAAAACCGCAAAGAGCACGGCATTGATAAAGCGGAATACCGCCACGACGATATAGACCTCGACCAGTCGCGTCACGATCGTCCGGGCTTCGGACTGCTCTTCGAAAACCACCGGCAGGACGATCCCCAGCACGACGGCGCTGACGACGTTGCACAAACGGCTCAGCACGTCGGGGTTGAACAGATCATCGTCCCACGTGGCTTTGGTGCGCTTGACGATGCGCCGCATGCCGCGCACGAGGATCGTGCGGCACACGAAGTCGAAGAGCGCCACCGCCAGCAGTACCAGCGTAAAGGCCACCCAGCGGTCCCAGCCGCTGTCCTGCGCGGACGCGAGTCCCAGCCATTCGAGCAGGGCGTCGGCCCAATGTTTCAGGAGTGTCTGCATACGGTATTCCTATCAATTATCAGACCCGTTCGTGAAAAATGATTCCGAGGTCGTCGTTTTACAAAAAAAGATGTGCGATACGGCAGTGCCGCACCTATCCGGCATACGTTCCGCCGGCATCGGCCCGCCCCGGCGGCGCGGACACGGCGCAGATGCAACACGAATGCGGCACAATCGGGGCAAAACGCGGCACGAACCGGCCCGCCACATTAAGCCGCTGCCTTACAGCCGCTTCCCCGTTTACAAAGATACGAAATAAAGCGGTTATTCAAAAATCAGTTTCGCTTCGCCTTCGAAATTCGGAGTGAACACCCCTTTGCCGAGGTTATCCAGCACCTCGGCCCGGCTCCAGAACCGCCCGCCGTCCAGTTCGTCGCTCGGCGCCACCGGCCCGTCGTACACCGCACGATGGACGTATACCAGTTCGCGCTCCCGCTCCGAGCGGAATACGTAGACCGCTACCCGTTCGGGCGTAAACTCGGTCACCCCCAGCTCCTCGCGCACCTCGCGCCGCAGAGCTTCATCCACCGTCTCGCCGTAATCGACATGGCCGCCCACGGCCGTATCCCAGCGTCCGGGCTGAATGTCTTTCCACTCCGGCCGCTTTTGCAGGTAAAGCTCGCCGCGGGAATTGAACAGATGCAGGTGCACCACCGGATGCAGCAGCATCGACCCGCCGTGGCATTCGCCGCGCGTAGCCGATCCCACGACAACGCCGGAGGGATCTACCACCGGAAAAAGTTCCGAACCGTTATCGCATCTCATGGCGGGGATATTTACGTATATAAATCACGACGGTCAGCAAACCGAGCAGGACGAATCCCATGCCCGCGAGAGCCGTATAACGATACCCCAGCCCGTGGTCAATCGGCAGGCCGCCGCAGTAGGCGCCCAGCGCATTGCCCAGATTGAATGCCACCTGCACCAAAGCCGCCCCCAGCATCTCGCCGCCGCGCGAATTCTCCAGAATAAGCAGCTGCTGGGGCGACGAAACACAGAACAGACATCCCGTGCAGAGCACCATCAGGGCGACGGAGAGGTAACGGACGTGCGCCCCGAAGTAAATCGCGAGGAGCGTCGCCGCGGCCGTGGCCAGCGTGAAACGCACGACCTTCTCAGGCGTAAAACGATCGGAAAAATGGCCTCCGATGATATTGCCCGCGAACATGCCGAACCCGGCGAGCATGATGATCAGCGTCAGGTCGTCCGCCGTGAATCCCGAAGCGTGAATCATCAGCGGGCTGACGTAACTGTACCAGCAGAAAATGCCGCCGTTGCCCAGCATCACCGACAACAGCACGAGCCACGGCGCGAGACTGCGCAGAAAACGGAACTGGCCTTTCAGCCCCGTATCGGGCAGCGGTTCCATGCGCGGCACCCACAACCGCACCAGCAGCAGCGCCACGACGCCCCACACGGCCACGATTCCGAACGTGGCGCGCCACGTCAGGACGTTGCTGATATAGGTTCCCAGCGGCACGCCGAACAGATTGGCGACGGTCATGCCGACGATCATGATCGACACGGCTTCCGTACGCTTCCCGGCGTCGGCGACCCGCTCGGCGACGATCGACCCCACACCGAAGAATGCGCCGTGGGGAAGTCCCGAAACGAAACGCAAGCCCAGCAGCGACCAGTAATCGGGAGCCAGCGAAGCGCAGAGATTACCCGCCGCGATCATCGCCGTAAGCGCCAGCAGTATCTGTTTCAGCGGACGTTTCCGGGCGACGAGCACCATAAGCGGCGCGCCGAAGCAGACGCCCAGCGCATAGGCGGAAATGAGGTGCCCCGCCTCCGGAATCGAGACGCCGAGACTGCGGGCGATATCGGGCAGAATGCCCATCATCACGAACTCCGACATTCCGAGCGCAAGCGTTCCGAACGCCAAGGCTATCAGACTCTTTTTCATAGAGGAACTACATTAACCGTAACCGGCTGCAAAAATAACACAAAAGGTGAAAAGTTATTCGCCTTTCACCTTTGCATTCTGTTGTTTTTATGGTCATCCCGGTCGGCCCGGCCAAACAATCGGGTCAAGCGGGCCGGTCAAACGCCCCGGCTGAACGATCGGGCCAAACAATCGGGCAGAACCGCAACCAACCGAACGATCCGGCAGAACCGAACCGGCTCCGCGCCGCTATTCCGCGGGCGCCTCCGTCTTGCGCGGCTGGCCCACTTCGTAGCCGAGGGAGTGCATCCACTCGACTGTCGCGGCATCGACCTGATCGTTGCGGTCGGTCCAGCGGCGCTGTTCGATCAGACGCTTCCTGTGCTCGTCGATGCGCTGCATGATGGGGAAATCGGGATGTTTCATCTCCGAACGCCGCTCGCGCTCCGAAGGACGTATCCGGCGGTCGAAGACCTCGGCCTGCGAAGGCCGCCGCGCCCCCTCCCACTTGAATCCCTTGAGACGGATATCCTGCGTCGGCGGAATCTTGTCCATCGGGTAGAAATTATAGACCGGATCGCCGCGGTAGGTGATCTGCACCACCTGCTTGTCTTCGATAAAGAACGATATTTCGCCGCTTTCGATGACGCCCATCATCGTGATCTCGACGGGTTCGCCGTCCTGCATGTAATAGATGGTCTGGGCATTGCCGTTCACATCGTTGCGGTAAATCTGGTTGTTGAAGAAGTAAGCCGTCATGGTCTTGCCCGCCACCTGATTGTAGTGCGTCGTATCGAGCTGGCTGACCATCATCGGACTGCCGATGAACTCGGCCCGCGTGAGCTGCTGGTTCTCGGTGAAAATGTCCATCACGTCGGAGGTGATCTGGTTGTTCTCGTTCCACAACACGGGATCGATGTAGAGGTGGATCGTCGAATCGGTACTGATCGCCGTCATCGAATCGCACACGGTCTGGAAATCCGAGCGGTAGATCTTCACGTTCCGGAACCCTTTCAGCAGACGGTATATGCTGTCGCGGGGCGCAGCCAGCGAGTCGATCGAATCGGCCGGAACCGCCATCGCCGCCGTGTCGGTCAGCAGCGAATCGACCAGCAGGTTCAGCAGCGAATCCTGCTCGGCCATGTTGAGCACGATCAGCGAATCAAGTTCGCGCAGGGCCGTCGAATCGATCTGAATCATCCGTCCTTTGCGCGTCGCACGCGCCTGACGGGCCTTGAGCTTCGATTCCGCCTTCAGGCGGCGCGCCGTGAGCCGGGCTTCCTCGCGCTCCTTCTGCTCCAGCAGCCGGGCCGTCATTTTCTCCTTGCGCCGGGCCGCTATCTCGTCCAGCTTCTTCTTTTTCTCCTTGGCGGCGGCCGCCTTTTCCTCGGCCTTGGCTCTCTTCGCCGCCTCTTTCAGCAACGCCTTGCGCTGGGCGACGGTCAGCGTATCCGCAGCATTGGCCAGCGAATCGGCAGGCGCCGCGCCGCCCAGAGAATCGGCGGGAGCGGGTCGGTCCGGCGCGTCGAGAGGCGACGGCGCGACATGCGGCGAATCCGCGTCTCCGCCGGCCGCCAATGAATCTGGTACGGAACCGGCGGTTGCCAACGAATCGGCGGCGTCTACGCCCTGCGGCCTGCGGCCGGAACGGGGACGCCCCAGCGAATCGGCCGGAACGTCGGCTCCTCCGGCAGCATGCGCCAGCGAATCGGCCCCCGGCAGCGCCAGCGAGTCGGCCGAACGGGCGAGCGAATCGGCAGCTGCAGCCTCCGCGGCCCGGCGTTCGGCGTTTTCGTTGATCGTAAACAGGAACATCGAATCGGCGCGCATGAAAAGCGAATCGCCCTGCGAGAGGTCGTAGCTCACGATCGACGGGCGGCGCGTGAGAAATGCGTTTCCCGGTTCCTTCCAATATTCGCCGTAATCGCCGAAGGCGAGCACCTTGTGCTCCGTATCGTCGATCTGAATATCGCGCCATAAAATTATATGGTCTTCGGCCCGGTAGAAATCGATGCTGTCGCTCCACATCTCCTGCTTGTCGGTCAGCACGTACCCGTTGCTGGTCACCTTGTAAAGCGAGTCGGCTTTGCGGTAAGCGCCGCGGTCAGCATACAGATAGTCGCCCTCCTTGTTCCAGATATTGGTATTTCTAAAGAAAAAGGCGTTGTCGGTAGCCATGTTGTAGACCACCGAGTCGCCTTTCAGTTCGTATTCGTCGTTGCGCATTTCGACCCGGTCGACGCAGACCAGCTCCTTGCTGTTGGCGTAGTAGTAACCGCGCACCGACTCCAGCCGGCTGTCGCGGTTGACAAGCACGCCGCCCCCGCCGAATTCGCCGACGTTCTCCTTCGTGTTGAAAAGGAACTCGTAGGTGTAGAGCGTGGCATCCTCGTCGACCACCTTGACGATATCCGAAAATACGCGGGCTTCGTTCACCTCGCCGTTATACTCGGCCCGGTCGCCGTAAATATAGGTCGTATTCTTGTTGATCAGGACATTGCCGAAGAATTCGATGCGCATGTCCGAATAGCGGACGGCGCTGTCACACGTAATGACGGCGCCGTTGTGCTGCGCGGCGAAGTTGCCCACCAGAAAGATCACCGAATCGCCCGGAGCCACGGGACCCATGTTGTCCGACTTGAGGTCGATGAGTTTCTTCTCGGCCGGCTGCTCCGCCTCAGGCGCCTGCATCCCGCCGCGGGCGAAAATCACACTGCCGGCGGCCAATGCGACGACCGCTATGGAAAGGAGCCTGCGCACGGTTTTACTTCACCCAATGTTTGTTCTCGAACGCTCCGTCGCGGAATTCGGGATCGATATAGACATACATGGCGTCGATCTTCTTCGACAACCAGTCCTTGAAGACCTTTTCCTGCTTGGCGTTGAGCGCCATCTCCTCCAGCCGGAGGTAGTCCTCGTTGAGCGACGCCACGTGCGTCGGAATGATCTCCACCAGCTTGACGACCTTGGCCAGCTGGTTGCCCATGATGTCCTCGGTCAGGAAAGCTTCCGACACCTCGCCGGGCTTCAGCCGCACCAGCGCGTTGTAATCGTTGAGCGCGTTGAAGTGGGCGAAATCCTCGCGCAGGAACTTCGTCACGGTCAGCTTGGCGTCGAAAGCGCTGAAACGCTCCAGAATGTCGTGGTTCGAGACGATACCGCCGTTCATCTTCGACGTCGCATCGTCGGAATAGAGCAGCGCGGCCTTCTCGAAGGTGATCGAATCCTTGCGGATCAGATTGGCGATGCTGTCCAGAAAATGCGTGCCCTCCGTAAGCTCGTCGATCGTATAGACCGGACGCAGCAGGATATGGCGGAAATGGTAGAGACTCCCCCGCTTGTCGAGCATCTGAATGATGTGGAATCCGAACTGCGATTCGACGACCTCCGAAATCTGTCCGGGCTTCATGTTTTCGAGCGCCGCAGCGAACGAAGAGTCGAGACTGGCGAGCGGCGCAGGGTCCATTTCGCCGCCGCGCATCATCGTTCCGGGGTCCTGCGAATACATGCGGGCCAGATTCTCGAACTTGGCCTTGCCCGTGATGACGCGTTCGCGCATGTCCAGCAGACGCTCGCGCGTACGCTGCTTGGCCTGCGTGATCGACTTGGGGAAACGGGTGATCTGCGCATAGACATACTGCTCGGCGATGGTCGGCAGGCTGTCCTTGTCGATCGACTTGTAGAAACGCTCGACCTCGCCCGGAATGACCGCGACCTTGCTCACGACCTCGTTCTGCATGGAGCTGGCGTAGGACTGCTCCTCGTAGCGCTGACGCATGTTCTCGCGGATGTTGAAAATGGCCATGTGGTGCTTGGCTTCGAGCCGGGGAATCGATCCCTCGGCCTCGATCATGTTCTGCACCTGCTCCTCGACGTGCGAAGCGATGTCGCCGGCATTGATCTTCACCGAGTCGATCTGCGCCTGATTGAAGAGCAGTTTCTGGGTCATCAGCGCTTCGAGCGCCTCGTTCATCGGATCGCGGTCGGAGGTGTACCCCTCCGCGCGGCGCTGCGCCGTGAGCTGGCGCGCGTGATCCGCCACCTCGGAATAGAGAATCGAGGAAGAACCCACGACGGCGACCACCTTGTCGAGCATCACCTGCTGTTTCTGGGCGAAGGCCCCCGCAGCGAGCACGGCGAGAGCCGCCGCCATTATACCTTTTTTCAACATTGCGTTATACTTTATCGTTTGTATTTTCAAAAATTTTCGCCTCCCCGTTCTCCACGGCGCGGTTGTACAGCTCCTCCTCGTGGCTGCGGATGATCTCGCCCTGCCGCTGGTTGAAGAGGATGCGGCGGATCGTACTCCGCAGGCGTTCGAGGGGAATAGGCTCGCCCTCGCGCCGCACGGCGTCGATCTGGAAATAATAGTACGAATGGCTGTCTCGCATCGCCTGCACGGCGTTCGACGACAGCACCGAATCGTAATTCTGCGACCTGAGGGTCGGCAGGAAACTCAGAAACTCCGGAAAATCGACCCACTGTTCCCGGAAATCGGTCACCGTGAAGTCGTTTTTCTCGCAGATATCCCGGAAATCCTGCTGCTGGGCGGCGGATTTGGCCCCCATCAGCTCCTTCAGCTTCCGGGCCTGACGATAGCCTTCGCCGAACTGCACGATCCGCCCCTTGACCAATGTACGGTCCAACCGGAAATCGGCCTTGTGCGCATTGTAATAGGCCGTAATCTCGTCGTCGGTGAACGTCGTGTCGATGCTCCGGTCCACATACAGCTGGTTCAGCTTGCGGATCAGCAGCGCCTGACGGTACTCCTCGACCATCTTGTCGATATCGTCGCCCGAAGCCGAAAACAGCGTCTCGGCCTCCTTGAGCTTGAGCTGCTTGCGCACCCACCGGTCCACGTATACCTTCATGAACGCCGCGCTGTCTTCGCCCGTGACTCCCTTGGGAACCACCGACTCCACGTCGCGCAGCTGCAGCTGCTTGCCGCCGGCGCGCGCCAGCGTGGTATCGCTGGCAAAATAGCCCGGCATCTCCCGGCAGCCCGCCAGAAAAACCGAAGCCGCCACGACTGCTATTTTCGCTCGCAAATTCATAATCCGGAGGACAAAGATACAGTTTTTACTCGTAACTAACGCAGCCCCGGCCCAGATTATTACGCCGCCGCCCGATTTTTATCCTCGCCTTTCAGACGCCGCAGCGCGAGGAGCATCATGTAACCCGAAACGGCGAAGACGGCCAGCGCACCGATATAAATCAGCACATAGAGCGTCCTGCTGCCGACCAAGTCGATCAGCATGGCGTTGCCGTGCCCGGTGACCAGCGCCAGATAGGCGATTCCGTTATTGACGGCATGGAGTATGATCGTAGACCAGAGCGAGTCGGTCCGCATGTAGACGAATCCGAGCACCAGACCGATGGCGAAGGCGTTCACCGCAACGGTCGGATGCACGTGCACGATGCCGAATACGGCCGATGAAACCAGCCATGCGGCCATCACGCCGTATTTGGCGCGCGTCGATTCGAGCAGCACGCCGCGGAAAATCACCTCTTCGAACAGCGGCGCCATCACCACGACCGTAACGATCGCCCACGCGCCGCGTCCATAGGCGTTGGGCACTTCGGGCAGCAGGCTCAGCAGCGGTTCGAGCACCACCGACGTGGCGAGCATGAAGACCACGCCCCAGAGCAGCAGGACGGGATTCAGTCCGCGGGAAGAGAAATGCGCGATGATTTTCGGGCCCCGGCGCCGGCTGCGGTAAAAGAGAAATCCCACGAGCGTAAGGGCCATGGCGACAAAATAGGATACGGCGTTGAAATGCCCTACAAGCACCTGTTCGGCGGTGCTTACCGTTTCGTCGGCGCTCGCCAGCAGCGTCTGATCGGGCCACTTGCAGCCCACCAGCAGCGCCGTTACGGCGCCCACGACCTGCGCCAGCAGGAAAATGCCGAAAAAGACCAGATAATCGGCCAGTGCGGGAAATTTCCCCTGCAGTTTCCAGATTTTACCGGCGGCCTCAGGAGCCGGCGCCGGCTCCTGCACGGGAGCCTCTGCTTTTTTTTCTGTCATATAGCGTGTAACTATCAATCCGTTCCGAGTTCAAAGATAAGCAATTTTCGGTTACGGTTATGGATTTCCATTTAAAATCATTAAATTTGCCCGATTATAAACCCGATCGAAACATGGCAAAGGTTATCGCATTAGCGAATCAGAAAGGCGGCGTGGGCAAGACCACGACGGCCATCAACTTGGCGGCCTCGCTGGCCCTGCTGGGCAAGAAGGTGCTGCTGCTCGACGCCGATCCGCAGGCCAACGCCACCTCCGGCTTGGGCTTCGACATCAATCTGGAGGGCGTCTACGAATGTATCGCAGGACTCAAAAAGCCCGAAGAGGTGCTTCTCCAAAGCCCCGACGTGAAGAATCTATGGGTGCTGCCCTCGTCGATCGATCTGGTGGCCGCCGACACCGAGCTGCCGAAAATGGAGGATGCGCACCACGTGATGAAACGCATCGTAGACTCCGTCCGCGACCGCTTCGACTACATCTTCATCGACTGCTCCCCCTCGCTGGGCTATACGACCGTCAATATCCTCACGGCCGCCGACACGGTGCTTATTCCCGTGCAGTGCGAGTACCTCGCCCTCGAAGGGCTTTCGAAACTGCTCAACACCATCCGCAAGGTCAAAAGCGGCCTGAACCCCGCACTGGACATCGAGGGCTTCCTGCTGACGATGTATATGCGCAACAGGCTCAACAACCAAGTCGTGAACGAGGTGCGCGAACATTTCGGTCAGCTGGCCTACGACACAATAATTCAGCGCAATATCCGTTTGGGAGAAGCCCCCTCGCACGGAAAGCCCGTCATGCTGTACGATGCCGGGGCCGTGGGTTCGGAGAACTACCTCACCTTGGCGCGGGAGTTCCTCAAACGCAACCGTAAACGAAGCAAATAACAGAACGCAGCTATGAAACAACCGAAGGGATTAGGGCGCGGACTCGACGCCATATTCGGCACCGACGCCGTAGACGCCAAGCTCAAGCCGATGAGCCAGATGACCGAAATCGACATTGCGGAAATCATTCCCAACCCCACGCAGCCGCGTACGCAGTTCGACGAAGAGGCCCTCGACGAGCTGGCCGACTCGATCCGCCAGCTGGGCATCATCCAGCCCATTACGGTCAAGAAATCGGGCGACAGCAAATATATCATCATCAGCGGCGAACGCCGCTGGCGGGCGGCGCAGCGCGCCGACCTGAAGAGCCTTCCGGCCTATGTCCGCGAGGTGGACGACGAAAACCTGCACGCCATGGCCCTCGTGGAGAATATCCAGCGGCAGGACCTCAACGCGATCGAAATCGCGCTGGGCATGCAGCGTCTGATCGAGGAGTGCAACCTCACGCAGGACGCGCTCTCCGAAAAGGTCGGCAAGAAACGTTCGACCGTCTCGAACTACATGCGTCTCTTGAAACTGCCCGACGAGGTGCAGCTGGCCCTCAAGGAGGGGCTGATTTCGATGGGACACGCCAAGGCCATCGCCGGCGCCCCGCAGGAGCTGCAGCTCCGCACGCTGAAGAAGATCCTCAAGAAGAGCCTTTCGGTCCGTCAGGCCGAGGAGCTGGTGCGCACGCTCACCGAGCAGCCCGCCGAAGCGGCACAAAACATGGAGGACGAAGAGTATCCCGAAAGCTATTCGCGGCTGGTGGAACAGCTCGAAAAGTTCTTCTCGCAGGAAATCAGCATCAAACGCTCGAAAAACGGCGGCGGACGGATCGTCATCGGCTTCGACGACGACAAGGACATCGAACAATTCATCGAACGGTTCTCCGGCCGCCTCAAATAAAATATGGTAAGAATCCGGTTCAGACACCTGCTGCCGATACTCGCGGCACTCACGTTGTGGCTTCCCGCCCAAGCGCAGCTCCACCGCGGGGCGCGCACCATCGTGCGCGGGGGCATGCTCGTGCAGCGGGATTCGCTCGCCTCGAAAACCGACTCGCTGGCCGACCTCTCGCTGGTCCGCGAACTGGATTCGCTGATGACGGGACTCTTCGCGGCCGACTCGGCCGCCGTCGCGGAGCTGCGCACCGACGACATAAGCAAAGCCGACTCGCTCTACCGGCTCAAAATGGCCGGCATAAAGATCGAATCGGACACCACCAAGCATAAACGCGGCTGGCTGATGAGCGATTCGATGTCGCTCTCGAAAGTGTGCTGGATCTCGACCGTACTGCCCGGTTACGGACAGATTTACAACAAACAATACTGGAAACTGCCCGTTCTCTACGGCACCTTGGGCGCGGGTCTGGCCCTCTATCTCCACGAAAACAAGACCTACAAGCCCCTCAAGCGCGAATACGAAGCCTACACGAACAAAAACCTCTCGCGCACGCCCGAACTGGACGCGCTGCAAAGCAGGATGATCCGCAGCAACACCCGCCGGCAGGTCTATCTGGGCCTTACGGTGGCCTCGTACATCTACTTCATCGGCGACGCCGCCGTGAACTACTCGACCAACGAGGTATCGGACGTCAAGAAAGCCACCACGCTGGCCTGCATCTTCCCCGGCGCGGGACAGATTTACAACAAAAGCTATTGGAAAGTCCCCTTCGTCGTGGGCGGTTTCGCCGCGATGATCTACTGTATCGACTGGAACAACCGCGGCTACCAGCGTTTCAAAAAGGCATACCGGCTGCTGAGCGACTACGAAAAGAATCCGGACGCCTACCCCGACGGCCCGACCGACGAATTCCACGGCCGCTACTCGGCGGACTTCATCCGCAACCTGCGCAACAACTACCGCCGCAACCGCGACCTCTGCATCATCATCTCGGCCGGACTGTACGTCCTTCAGATCGTGGACGCCCATGTGGACGCCCACCTGAAAGACTACGACGTCTCCGACGACCTGTCGATGAATCTCGAACCGCTGGTCGATTATACATACGTTCCCTCCGCCGGCGGCAACCGTGCGGTATTCGGGTTCAACCTGAGTTTCAAATTCTAACCGATGAGAATCCTCCTGACCATAGTGCTGCTGATGGCCGTCGCTGCGCCCGCATCGGGCCTCGACCGCAAACCCCGCAAGAAAGAGAAGAAAAAAGCCCGGACCGAAGCCGTCGCCGAACCCGCACCGGCCCCCGCTCCTCCGGCCGCAAAGCCCGCACACACCGAGCGCAAAACCGAACCTGCCGCGCCGGCACCCGCACCGCTCCCGGATAACGACATGACGCTGGGACTGACGGCCGCGCAGGCCGATTCGCTGGTCGCCGTATGGCGCGAAAGGCAGTGCTGCGACTCGTTCAGGGAGTTCTTCGACAACTATATTCTGGTGGACAGCACACAGACCGGCGCTGTTCCCGACTCGGTCTATACCCGGCGTCTGCGCGACCTCGCATCGCCCATCCAGCTCCCCTACAACAGCATCGTCCGGGGCTACATCAACCGTTACACCGACTCCCGCTACGGCACGATCAGCCGGATTCTGGGCATGTCGCAGTACTATTTCCCGCTGATCGAGGACGAGCTGCTCAAAGAGGGGCTTCCCATCGAGCTGCGGGCCCTGCCGATCATCGAATCGGCGCTCTCCGTCACGGCCGTATCGCCCATGGGCGCCGTAGGACTGTGGCAGTTCATGCCCTCGACGGGCAAAAGCTACGGACTTGAGGTCAATTCGCTGGTCGACGAACGCCGCGACCCGGTCCGTTCGACGCAGGCCGCCTGCCGTTACCTCAAAGACCTTTACGCCATCTACAAAGACTGGTCGCTGGCCATCGCCGCCTACAACTGCGGTCCGGGCAACGTCAATAAGGCGCTGGCCCGCGCAGGCGAGAAGAGCCGCACCTTCTGGGACATCTACGACTACCTGCCCCGCGAAACGCGCGGCTACGTCCCCGCCTTCATCGGTGCGTCGTATGCCTACGCCTACCACCGCCAGCACGGCATCGAACTCACCGAAGCCCCGATTCCGCTGGCCACCGACACCGTCCGCATCGACCGGATCATGCACCTCCAGCAGATCGCCTCGACAATCGACGTGCCGATCGAAACCCTGCGCCAGCTCAACCCGCAGTACAAACTCGACATCATCCCGGCCACGACCAAACCCTATACGCTGGTGCTTCCGCAGCGCAGCCTGACGCAGTACGTCGCCAACGAGCCTGCTATTCTGGCCAAAGACTCGCTGTACCTCAAGGAATACATCAACCCGGCGAACCTCGACAAAAAGCGTCAGGAACGTTCCGGAACAGTCTATACCGTCAAGAAGGGCGACACGCTGGGCGCCATCGCCCGCCGCTACCGGGTGACCACGGCGCAGCTCATGCGCTGGAACAACATCAAGAGCGCCCACAAACTCCGCATCGGACAACGGCTCCGCATCGAAGGAAGGTAAGATGATCTGCGACCACGATACCATTGCAGCTCCGGCCACCGCCGCAGGAGGGGCGCTCGCCGTCATCCGCGTAAGCGGCGGCAACGCGCTGACGATCTGCGACCGCATTTTCCGGGGAAGCGCGCCGCTGGCCGATGCCGGGGGCTATACGGTTCATTACGGCCATATCATGGCCGACGGGCGAACGCTCGACGACGTGCTGGTCACGGTATTCCGGGCGCCCCGTTCCTATACGGGCGAAGACGCCGCCGAAATCTCGTGCCACGGTTCGCAGTACATCGTCACCGAAACGCTGCGCCTGCTGACCGCCGCCGGCGCACGCATGGCCCAACCGGGCGAATTCACCATCCGGGCCTATCTTGCGGGCAAACTCGACCTCTCGCAGGCCGAAGCCGTGGCCGACATCATCGCCTCGTCCTCGCGGGCGTCGCACGCGCTCGCCGCCAACCAGATGCGCGGGGGTTATTCCGCAGCGTTCGACACCCTGCGCGAAAAACTGCTGCACCTCACCTCGCTGCTGGAACTCGAACTCGACTTCTCGGAAGAGGAGGTCGAATTCGCCGACCGCACCCAGCTGCGTGACACCATGCGGCAGATCAAGGAGCGGATCGACGCCCTGCGTAGCTCGTTTTCGCTCGGCAACGCCATCAAGGAGGGAGTCGCCGTAGCCATCGTCGGAGCGCCAAACGTCGGAAAAAGCACCTTGCTCAACCGCCTGCTCAACGAAGAACGGGCCATGGTCTCGGACATCGCCGGCACGACGCGCGACATCATCGAAGAGCGCGCCAACATCGACGGGATCGTTTTCCGGTTCCTCGACACGGCCGGCATCCGCAGCACGAACGACACCCTCGAACAAATGGGAATCGCCCGCACCATGTCAAGCATCGAACGGGCGCAGATCATCATCCGCCTGATCGACGCATCGCAGCCCGCCGTACCCGTATCCGGCGGAAGCCCTTCATCCGGACAAACGGGCCGGAAATCCGCCCCTGCGGTTCCGAGCGCCGATTCGGCCGCCGACACCCAAAGCCCGGACTTTCCGCTCCGTCCCGACCAAACGCTGCTGACGGTATACAACAAAATCGACAAAACACCCGGTCTCGCACTTCCCGAAGGCGCCGTCGGCATCTCGGCACGCAACGGCGACGGCATCGACGACCTGCGCCGGATCCTGCGCGACGCGGTCGATACGGAAGCGCTCTACCACGGCGGCACGGTCATCTCCAACAGCCGCCATTACGAAGCCCTGACGTCGGCGTCCGAAGCCCTGAGCGCCGCCCTCGACGGTCTGCGCGACAACCTTCCGACCGACCTGCTGAGCGAAGAGATCCGTCAGGTCATCCGCCATCTGAGCGGCGTCACCGGGCAGGACATCGTCCCGGAAGAGGTCCTCAAAACCATATTCTCGAAGTTCTGCATCGGTAAGTAGGATATTGTAATCAACTGCAACGAATTAGAACCAACTATAATGAAGCCGCTGATTTTCAGTGGCTTTTTTATTTGCCAAAAATCCAGCTATAAACAGTTGGATACTGTTGTTCACCATATTTTTCTACCGTATTTCTACCGCGGAACAATTAAGGGCTTTTGCCCGATGTCACACTGACGCATTTGTTGACGTGTGTTGACAATGGTTTACGTGAGTAGACAAAAAGGGAAATTATCCGAGCTGTAAAAAGCTCATGTTTCACTAAAATATGGAGAATAACAAAAATGGAAGTAAAAAGAATCTGCCAGTGGTGCGGCAAGCCTTTCATGGCCAAAAAGACCACTACCAATTATTGTAGTCCGCAATGTTCCAAAAGAGGTTATAAACACCGGATGAAGGAACGTAGAATGGAAATGCGCGAATTTCAGGAAATGATGGAGGTAAAGAACAAACTGGAGAGCCAGGAATACTTTACCTTTTCTCAAGCAGCCAGACTAATGGGCGTTTCTCGCCAGTATGTCTATAAACTGGTAAAGGAGGACAAACTTCGTGCATCAAGGCTGAGTTCAAGAATGTCACTCATCAGAAGAACCGACATCGAACTTATGCTGAAAACAAAACCTTATGAAGTTCTCAGACCAAAAGATAAATTTGACGTTACCGAGTATTATACCGCTGAACAGATTGCGGAAAAGTACAAAGTCAACGCCAAATGGGTGTGGACCTATACCCGGCAAAACAATGTTCCCAAAGTCAGAATCCGCCAGTTCAATTATTACAGTAAAAAGCACATAGATGCGGCATTTGCCAAATATAAGACGGATGACGCCTTGACCGAATGGTACACTCCGGAAGAAATCGAGAAAAACTATGGGATGACACGTGTAGCCATCCGTTCACATGTTTACCGCAACAACATCCCTTCAAAGAAAGAGCACGGCCAGATATTCTACTCAAAACTTCACTTCGATCTGTCCAAGAAGACAACCGAAGATGATTCTTCAGAATACTATACCGTGCAGGAAGCCATGAAGAAGTATAGTCTCACACGGGATTCTGTTTACGGCATTCTGCAATTCCACGAAATAAAACGGGAGAAGAAAGGGCGCTTTGTGAGATTCCTGAAAGTGGAATTTGACCACATTATGGGCGCCAGATAATGAATCTGTACAGACAGATATACAGACTGGAAAATGATTTTATGCTGAATGCGGTCTGCATAAAGTCATTGTGCATCTTCACCGCAAAATTTAAGTCAACTAATAACATTTGTAACTATGTCAGAATGTAAAACTGTAACTTTGAGAACCCGCCCGTTAAAAAATGGTATGCTTTCCTTCTATCTGGACTATTATCCGGGCTACCGTGACCAGGAAACGATGAAGACTATCCGTCACGAAGGTTTGAACATTTATATCTATGCAAATCCGAAGAACCAGCGGGAACGTGACTTCAATGCAACCATGTCAGAGAAAGCAGAAGCCATCCGATGCCGGCGCTTTGAAGCTATCGTAAACGAACGATATGATTTCTTCGACAAGAGGAAATATAAGGCAGACTTTCTGGAATACTACCGTAAGCAACTTCCCAAGCACGACCAGAAATGGGAATTCGTTTATCAGCACTTCTATAACTTCGTCCATGGCAAATGTACTTTCGAAGAAATTGATGTGGAACTGTGCAACAAGTTTCGTGAGTATCTGCTCAATGCCAGACAGCTAAAACGGGATGGATATATTACACGAAACTCTGCGTCCGGCTACTGGTCCACATTCAGAGGATTCCTGAAAATTCTCTATCGCAATCGGCTGATCAAGGCAAACATAAATGATTTTCTGGAAAAGATTGAACCGGAAGATGTGGTAAAGGACTATCTGAGTGTTGAGGAATTGTACTGTCTGGCTGAAACACCATGCAAGATACCAGTTCTAAAAACCGCTTCCCTCTTTTCGTGCCTGACCAGTTTGAGACTCAGTGACATACTTACTCTCTGCTGGGAGGAAATTGTTGATTTTGCAGCTGGAGGAAAATGTGTACACACCATCACACAGAAAACAAAGACTGAAGACATCATCCCCATTAGTGATGAAGCCCTGAAGCTGATAGAATACTCACCTGAGAAGAAGGGTTTGGTATTCAAAGGTCTGAAAAGGTGCTGGACCCAGGTTCCCATGAAGGAATGGATTCGTTCTGCCGGAATCACCAAGAATATAACATTCCATTCGTATCGTAGAACATTCGCAACCCTGCAAGGAGCGGCTGGGACCGACATCCGTACCATACAAAGTATGATGGCTCATAAGAGCATAACCACGACTCAAAGATACATGAAAGTAGTGGACAGCAACAAGCGTGAAGCGAGCAATAAGATTACCCTAAAAAGGAAAGAATAGCAGTCTGTATCCTATATAAATAATATGCCTAAAGTATGATTATAGTATGATTTAGAGTATGATTTTCGTACTTTAGGCTTATTTTTCTTAAAATCTCAACGATTATCTGTCACTAATTACAACTATTTGGAAATAGAAAATATATTTGCCATAAAAACTAATACATATAATTACGGAACATGACAAACAATATTAAATTATCGGCACGAAAGACAAGTTTCATACTTGCAGTAAGTTGTATCCTTTTTTCAGTAATTGCAACATATCTGTACATTAATCACCAGATAGATCTGACCAGATATACAACACCTATAATATTAGGAACTGTTGTAATAATCATAACGTGCGGAGGATTACAACGTGTATTCTATATATTCCTTACGGATGAATGTCCGCAGATCTTTTCTGATAATCAAAGAAATTCTATACCTGACAAAGTTATTCCCAAACCAGATATGATAATTGAAGAATGCAGTGAACCAACTGTAGAAGTTTCAGATATAGAAATGATTGAAGTTAGCAATGCAACAGAAGTTATTTCAATGATTGAGTTACCGGAAAAGACAAAGAATACTGATACGACAGAAAATAAAGCTGTCAGCTCTGAAATCGTTACATCCATTACAATATCAGAGCAGCATGATGATTCGAAAGAAATCAAAGTTTTGGAGCAACAACCTACCTCAGAAGTTAAACCCGAAGCTTTTTCATATCTTCAGGGATTCGAAAGCCGTATGGAAGAAATCCAGAAGGAAGAATTAGAGAGAAAAATAATGATTATAAATGCTATTCATGAATATGCCACCTATTCTACCGCAAAATTTCTTACCAAAGAGAATCTGCTTATACTACATGAAAACATAGACCATTTGGCAAGTGGGCAATCAGATTTGTATAAACCCATCCGTTCAAAAATGGAAACTCCTCTTACATCACCTTCATTACGACATTTTGTCTGGAATATAGGCGAACGGTTAGGCATATCATTATCAGAAAGAGCCAATTTCATAAAAACCATATTTCCTAATGAATTAAAAAATGCAACCTTGGGATACCTTGTCAAGAATCTCAAAGATACCATACACAGTCAGATTCCTATTGACAGTCCAAAATATGATGATTTTAAATTTGATTATACTCTTATAAACAAAGCGCAGTGTGAGAAAAAAATGAATTAATACAGACCGGAAAATGATTCTCGTCTCCTATTTTTCTGCATAATGTCATTGATTTAGTTTGTGGCGTATTTAAACACAACAAATAAAGACATTATGCATTTTAAAAATTTAACCTTTAACGATTTACCTACAGTTGTAGGTGAATTATGTAAGAGAATTGAAAGTCTGGAAACTGTATTGAAAAACAGTCTGGCAGTCCAAAACAAGGTCAAAGAGAACCATCACGTTCCTATGACAGTTGATGAAGTATGTACCTACCTTGGTATATCCAAATCCTCATTTTATTATAAGGTCAAGCATGGAGGCATTCCTGTAATCAAACAAGGCAAACATCTTTTTGTCTATCGTGATGAACTGGACAAATGGCTTGAGACCGGAAGAAAGGTACAGGTTCCACTGACTTTTGAAGAAGAACAGACACAGATGCTTGCTGCCACCCGTCGTAAGGCTAACCCTAAAAACGTGTAAAGTCTATGGACAAGACAGACATTAGAATTCCTACTGACGAGGAATTGACCGCTTATATGGAGGAATCTGCTGTAAGTGCAAACGGAGCTTATGAACAGTCACCGGTTGTATTGATGGTAGATGATGCCGCAATCGGTACACTGGGAAACTTCAGTGCCTCTATAGGCAAGGCCAAAAGCAAGAAAACTTTTAACGTAACAGCCATTGCAGCATCGGCATTGAAAAACGGTACTGTGCTGAAATACCGTTCATCATTTCCAGAGGATAAGCGAACTGTTCTGTACATTGATACAGAACAGGGACGCCATCATTGCCAGAAAGTATTGAAAAGAATCCTGCGCCTTGCCGGACTCCCGGAGGACAAGAATCCAGATAATCTGATTATGCTGGCTTTGCGCAAGTACGCCCCTCCGATACGTCTGGCTATAGTCGAACAGGCTATCGGCACAATCCCCGATCTCGGACTGGTGATTATAGATGGCATCCGAGACTTTCTTTATGATATCAATTCCCCCAGTGAAGCGACAGATATTATTTCCAGATTCATGCAATGGACGGATGACCGCCAGATTCACATTCATACCATTCTCCATCAGAACAAGAATGACGAGAATGCCCGTGGTCACATCGGCACGGAACTGAACAACAAAGCTGAAACAGTCATGCAGGTAGAAGTGGACAAAATGGACAGGACAGTAAGTGTAGTAGAAGCCATTCATATCCGTGACCGGGAATTTGAACCGTTTGCTTTCCGTATAAACGATGAAGTCTTACCTGAACTGCTGGATTCCTATCAGCCCCAGGAAAAGAAAATCGGAAGACCTGCAAAAGAACCGTTTGATCCGTACAAGGAAATTTCTGAAAGTGTACATCGGGCAGCTCTGGACGCAGCTTTTACAAACGTCTGTATTACCAGTTATGACGATTATCTGGAACGGCTGAAGGAAGGATATGCTCTGCAGGACATTAAGCTGGGACATAACAAAGCAGTTAAAGTTGCCACCTTCCTCAGTAACAAAAGGTTGGTCATAAAAGAGGGAAAGGAATATAAAATCAACCCAGACAGCCATTATTGAATCCGACTTTACTTTATTGGCAGGGTGTACATATTAGAATAAAGCAAAGGCATAAAGACGTTATAGGGAATTTCATCTTCTCCCCTTTTATTGGATAACCAGAATACTTATATCGTTTATGGTAGCAGTCGAAATGCCAATTTCATTTGTATATACGACACGGCTTGCCGTGCAGTTTCAACAGGTATCTGTTGCGAGATATGCCAAGGTATAACCTCCACTCCGTTATGGTTGTACATTGGCGCTCTCGCAGGCTCAGCCACTTAGCCGGTGCGGTACTCGCAGGCTCGCACCTTAACCCGTTATAATATTAGATTCTCATGGAAAAAGAAATAATAAAACAAACAGAACAGAACGAGACTCCGGACAATAGGAGAACCGTATTTATCGGGGCCAAAGTCAGCCCCCGACAGAAAGAACATATCAAGTCAATGGCCGAACAATGCGGAATGACCGTAAGCGATTATCTGCTTGCGCGGGCATATAATTATAAGCCAAAGGCAAGACTCACCAAAGAAGAAGCTGCACTTCTGCAGAATCTGGATAACTGCCGTGCTGACCTTGTGAAATACACATCAGCCCTTCATGGAATGAGTGCAAGCCAACGGCATATGATGTTCAACCAGATTCCATTTATGGTGAACTGGCTGAAGGAGCTTGGCAATGTGGCAGAAAATGTCTGCCAGTTCCTAAATTCCGTAAAAGAACCGAACAGTATTCCAACCAATAATAAAACTGAAGAATCATGATCGCAAAGGCTAAAGCAATATCGCACGGCATAAATGACATCCGTTATATTACTGGCGAATCACATAATAAAAAACATCCGGAAAAAATCTATCGGATATTGGACAATATGATGTCATCGGAACCAGATGCAATGGGTATATGGAATTCAATGCAACTCACTCTTTCCCGCTTCCGCCCGGTGAAGAACTCAGTCATCAGGATTGAACTTAGTCCGTCACCCGAACATACCAAGGATTTCACCATTGAAGACTGGCAAAAACTTTGGCAGGATTTCGCTAAAGAGTTTGACAAACAGGTGTTCAAAGACAAGGACGGGAAAGTACGAAACTGTCCGACCAATCTGGCCAACAGCAAATACACAGTCTGGCTCCATATGGAATCCAATAGCGGAGTTCCTCATCTTCATGCTGCTGTCTGCCGGATGGATGAAGACGGACAGATCAACAACGACCACAATATACACCTTCGTGCTCAATGGGCAGCAGAAAGAGTGGCAAAGAAACGTGGATGGACAACAGCAAAACAGGTAAGAAATGTCAACATGCCATTGGTTACACGGGATTGTATGAATGTCCTTAAATCCATGTCATCATGGTCATGGGATGAATACAAAGCTGCATTGACAAAGAAGGGATATACCATACATGAGCGAAAGGACGATGATGGTATTCTTCACGGATATGCTATCATGAAAGGAAAGACGAAATACAAAGCTTCCGATCTGGGTATTGGTAGAAACCTGATGGTTTCAAAACTTCCTGCCACTTGGGAGAAACTTCATTATAGGTCAGGTATTGCAGCGAACAACAAACCTAAAGACACTGATTCGAAACAGATTCAGAAGCCATCGGCATCCGCTGACTATACCCAATATAAGATTTACAATCCGAATACGGTTCCCTATACATTGAGTCACGAAGGTCAGGAACATCGGTTCTACATTCCAGAAAAGGTACTCAACCATTTTAACGATGAATTTGATTATCGTTTCGTTTCCAATTCACAGGAGTTAACCGATATGGCAGTAGCAATATTTGTCGGATTGCTGGAAGTCCCCAATGCACCAACCGGAGGTGGCGGTGGTTCACAAAGCGAATTACCATGGAGAGATAAGGACGAGGATGATCTCTTATGGGCAAAAAGATGTGCCCGTGCTGCCATTCATACCTTAGGAAAGAAACCGAAAACTGGATTAAAACGATGAGCTTATGAAAAAGAAATTTGATTTTACCGCTGAAATGAAGGAAGCGCAGGCTACCAAAAGTACTCCTCAAAATGAATATCTTGAGGAGGAAAAACGTCTGCTTGGCATAAACGTAAAAGAACTTGCCGAGTTGAATGACAATGTGTATGGATTGAGGACGGATCTTACCGCATTGGTAGATTTATTAGGAAAATACAAGTTGTCTATTACCCAGGATACGCAAGAGCAGGCTGTAAAATTTGGCAATACCGTTCTTGGCCAGTTCATTGCCCAAATTGAGATCAAGTGCACAGAGGCAGAGCAGAGGATTACTCAAATGGATAACCGTATTTCTCTATCACATAAAGCATTTTATATTTTGATTGTCATTCTAATAGCCCTATCCTCTTTCTTGGTCTGTATGATAGTGGCGAATGTGGAATTTTTGCATTCTTGGTTAATTTGGAGAATGGTTGCTGCATGTGGTCTTATAGCGATCTTAGGGATTACGATGGTGATGGTAGTGTCGTATTTTTTGCCAAGGTAAAATTATTAAGATAGTCTCAATAGGCTAAAAAACAGTTGAGACTATCTATAATGTATTACTTTTAGTTGAAGACACTAATTCATCCAAATCTATAATTAAATCTTTTGAATTTTCTATTAACCATAAAATATAATTTGAATCATTTTCAAATATCTGTTTAATAGTTTTTCCTTTATATTTACCAAAAGTTATGACATCATCTGGGTATAGTTTTTTTATTACCTTCTTTCTTTCACCAATTACTGCATTAACATCACAAAAAAAATGTTGTGATTCTTCTATTGCCCATTCAACCCATCTCCAATCATTATGGATAACATCTATTAATAATTCACCTTTATGTTTTCCAAATTCTAAAATATCATTTAAACCATATATTTTGGTAGGAGTTGCTGTTGGTTCTCCAAGTATATCTAAAAGAACCCAAGAGCCACAGGCTCCACAAGGTATACTTTGTGGTGTTATATCTTCAATTTTACACCATTCATTATTTTCTCTTTTCCCATTTCTATAGTAAAAACCATATGCATCACCGTATTGCCCGCCTTTACCACTAGGTTTTACTTTATGAACTTCTACAAATTGAGACTTATACCAATCAGAAACCCTCCCATCTGGAAATCTCTGTGCCCTAAATGGTAAAGCTCTTCCTATATTATACCATATACTTATCAGACTATTTCTTAAACCTTTCGAATTAATCGAATCTATAAATGTTTGTTTGTCCATTTGAATTTTCTTTTGTAGAATTATACTCCCCTATATATTACTTTTTGAATAATCTTAGTGCGCTATTCATATTTACAAATATTAAAATACGAGTAAATAAAATTACATTTTAAAACTATTACTTCAATTTTTTATTACACTCTATTTCATTTTTTACTATTGTAATTGCTGACAGATTTATAGATACTTCTTTTTCTAGGACATCTAAAATTTTATCAGCCAACCATATAGATAGTAATTCCGTTTCATCTTGATGTAAATATTCTGCAATTTTTATTACTTGTTCACGTTTTGCCCTACGTTCACCACGTTCAATTTTACTAAACATAGGAGTGTCTATATCTAGCAATGCTGCTAGCTGACGTTGAAGAACCCCTTGTTCTTCACGGGATTTCTTGATTTTTCTACCTAGTAACATATTTATATTATTTTTTAATATATAAAATAAAACACTTCAAGTTAATTCACTCTATATTTCAACACGACTTCAGCTGTGGTAAACATTGGCTCACCTTCAGTATAGCTACCAAATTGCTCTAAATGTTTTACTTTAAGATTTCTAAGTAATTCTGTAATTTTTAATCTACCTATCGTAACCTCCTCATCAAAGCGATAAAAATAGTAATTGCCTTTTACTTCAGAAGGGTACCAAGTACCACGCATTCTTTCTTCTGTTACCTTTTTTGCCGTATCTTTGACGTGAAAAACATGATATTCTCCTGTTTCTTCTACATCATCTGTATAAAGAATAACAAATTGTACTTTTTTACTATCATAGAATCCAGCCGTATGAGAGCCATCTCTTAATTCATCTCCCTTGACTTGTAATCGAACATTATAAATTAAAGACCCTTTATCATTATTACCTAAAATCCACTGTAGCTGTTCTTTTGATTTGTAATATCCAACAAGAATCCCCCGAGTTAAATCTCGCTCCAGATAATGCAGTGTAAGCCATGGAGATATTTGTACTGGTTGTTGAAGACCCTTATCTATAGCAGCTTGTAAAACTGCCTTAGGATCCTTTCCCATATTACATTCTTCTATAAAAAAGACTTTATTAAGTTCTTCAAATTGCTTTTCAGTTTCAGCTAATTTTCTTTTGGGTCTTGCATAAGCAAAATACATTTCACGATTTTCTCCATATGGTTGAAAAACCCTGCCGTTTAACTCATAAAAATGCTGTTGAAAATATAATACACCATCAACGCCAAGCCTAGCACGCATAGCATATATTTTATATTCGCTCTGGATTACCTCTCGAATTTCATTGCGAAAAATCTCTCGTACATGCTTTTTCCATACAGCCTTCTCATTAGCTTTATTTCTTGCATACAAATAAATGACATATAAAAAATTAACATCATATTGTGACAAAAAGAGTGTATCACGATCAAAAAGCCTATCCGGGAACTGATAAGATACTTTTGTACAATGTTCTCCTTTTCCATTAATATGTTTACGGATATTTTCCGTTGCATTATATTTATGATCATCATAAACGAAAGCACTAATAAAGAAATTAGGAATAACATCATAACCTTCAGTTACATTGGAGTCTTGTAAATGAATATTCTTAAATCGTTCTCTATCTTCCTTTCTACTTTGTCTATCTTCTTCATCATAAGCAGTATCATCTGATAAAAACAGATTAACATTCCATTGAATCACGTTACGAGCATAGGTATACTGTTTATATATTGACTCAGAAGTCACAAGATGTCCATTTTTATAGTACTTACTGTCACCAATGTAATATACCTCACGATTTACTTGTGAATCGATAGATGTTAAAGCTAGATCTGTATAAATATGGTCTACACGTTTACCATCTTTCTGATCTGCCAACCCTTTAGGAATACTATTATGAGAAGTCCCAATAAGTTCATCTATCATAGCCTCAAAAATAATATTAAAGTTTTTGGCTAAGATATATTCCTGAGCATTAACATTTATTGCAATTTTATGTGAATTATCAAAAAACGCGTAACATAAATCCCAAAGCTGTAAAGATTTATCTGAAAAATATTTATATTTTATCTGCATCAAACGCATTTTACCAATTCCATTCAAATACTGTTGGAACTGTTTTCCTGTAATCAAATCATACTGAATATTAATAGGTGTATGAAAACCATACGAAGAATTTAGATAATTTAATATGCTATAAAATATAACGAATAATTCCTCCTCATAATTTATAATTTGCTTTTTATTTACAAGATTCAAGTATACACAATCATCATCTTGCACAAAGGCAGAAGAATGACTAATAGTACGTATCCAGTTTATTTTATTATTACCACGATGCAAATTCTTGATTGTAAAAAGCATATAATTATAGTTCTCCTGATTAAATTTTATTAGAGACAGAACTATATCAAGATAAGTATTAGCACACTGACGTTTCCCTCTACCAGTCTGTGGCAAATGTTTGTACAAAATAGCTTTACTTGTTTTGTTTGCTTGATAAAAAACCTTTAAAGCACGATATATCCATACAGAAAACTCATATATAAATTTTCTATATTCTTTACTCAATATTTTTTGTCCCTTAGGAGTTAATATCTGTTCTGGATAAACATTTTCTCCTGTAGGAAGTTTGACACCAGCCAGTACCTCTTTCTTCGTTTTAGAATCATCCCTAAGTAAAACCTTGGGCAAGATAAAAACACAATCGCGTAAATGCGGATTATAAAAATAACCCACAAACTGTACATTGACCTTCTTGTTGATATCTTGAAGTACATAGATATCTTTTAAAATCTTCTCTACAAGATGGCTTTCATACTGATGTTCTTCAAAAAGGATATACATTAGTCGTTTTCTTGATTTGTTTTTTTCCAGTTCATTACTTTTTCAATAAAATCAACGAGACGCTCTGAATCTATATTTTCACCGTCTTCATCATAAAAATCAGGGAAAGTTAAATCTTTCTCTACGTCATTTCCATCTATATTCGTTATATAACGGAATAAAAAAGAATCTTCAAAACCATAGTCTTTAAATACATCATTCCAAAGATAGAAAATAACTTTACCTACTAGTATTCTTTCATCTATTACTCCTTCTTTAGCTTTACAGAAAAAGTATCCTAATTACTTATCTGCACTTAATGTCATAGAAGCTATTATTTCATTTATTTTTTGAATAAAAGCCCACCAAGAAAGATATTCTTTACCTAATATATTGACATTATTCTTATCCCTATCCTTTACGATTATTTTCCAATCAAGTACTTCTCCTTTTTCATTTTTACCTTCCCTAATTTTCATATATTTCCAGTCCCATCTACGCTTAAAAGCAGAATCTATAGGAAACAAACTCTGATCACTAGTATTCATTGTTGCCCAAATATATAAGTTGCATGGCAAGACCAAAACTTCTCCTTTACATATTCTTTCAGCAACATTTAACTCCAATCCAATTTCATTATTAAATGCACTATTAATATAATTAATTTGTTCAGGAAGTAACTTTAACCCTTCCTTTCCAAAACTTAAATTATCTTCAGGTTTATCTTCTAATAGAGCCTTCACTATGTCTTCATCAGTCTCAATTGGATATTCAGAGAATCCTTCTTTATTACGATCTAAAAGTTGAAATAAATCACCAAATATTTGGGCACAATTACCACGATTTATTTCTTCAATTATTAAAAACTGAGGTGCTATTTCACCTCCGTCCACACAAGTATCTTTGAAAGACTTCCAAGCCTTAATATACGCTTTCAAAAAAGACTGTTTTACAAATTTATATTCAACTTTCTTTTCATCGAAAGGAATAGTTTTACCATTCTCATCTGTATTTAAACCAATAGGTACAGTATTACCATCTCTATCTAGTCCATATTTATAATTGATCGTTGTAGTTGGTTTATAGGCTCCTACAAATGTTGAATAGTCACTATCAGGATGAAATGTTGTACGAATAGTATTTGGGAAAGTTTTTGATATTTTGTTCGTTTCATGTGATTTTCCTGTACCAGGAGCACCATAATATATTTGCTGAAGAGGAAGTTTTTTTGTTATAACAGTCTTCCTTCTTTTTTGCAAATTCTTTGCCATTTCCACAAACGCAAGTATATTTTTATTACGTTTTGATTGATTGTACCAATCATCAAACGCAGAAATATCTATTTTTATCCCTTCCTCATATGCCAATATTAAAGCAGGATATGCATTTATTGCAAAATAATATGGCTCATTAGTTAAAGAACCTACCAAATTCTTCAGCCGCTCTGTTTTAAAAACTACACAATTATCTTCAAATAAAAAATCTTTATTAATATCTTTAAATTTTTCTATTGTAGACATATATTCTCTTAAATTCCGAATAGGATGTCCAAAATCTTCTTGTCTATTAAACATATCAATATAATGAAATCCCAGAATTTTTGCAGAAATAACATTACAAATAGCAGAATTAGCTATAGTACCAACCATACAATTTATTATTATAACTGGTACATCACTCAACAAAGATAGTTTAACAGGCAAAGTAGACAATAAAATATCTGACAGAAAGCCAAATATCTGTTGAGTCAAAAATCCACTACGAGTACCTAATTGTGGAGGTATTACACACACATTATATTTCTTATTTAATTGCTTATCTAATATTACACCTATATATTTATCAGTATCATTCATTGAATGATAAGAAATTTCCTTTAAATTTAAAGATGAATCAAAAGCATTAAGACGCTTTATAATATCTTTACAGAAATCATCCTGACTAACATATCCGTTACTTCTTAATTTACCTAAAATATTCGTATCATTAAGAATATTTTTGATGTCCTCCGTCAATATAAATGTAGCCATATTATCAATAGTTTATAACAATTATTTCATTTTTAGTATATCTCCAACCTGAAATTCCAAGTTCTATAACCTTAAAATCATTTTGATTTGCCCAATCAATTAATCTGTTATTGACTTTACCTTTATGCTCTCTAACATTAGATAGCATAAATTTATACCCTTGTTTATTGAGAGTACTTAATGTCTCTAAAAGAATTATGTCATCATCATCTGTCCACCCTTCTAAACCACGCTTTCCATCATTATACGCAGCTTGGGTTATGCAATATGGTGGGTCAAAATAAAACAATGTGTCCTTTGGAAATTCCTCCCAATTAATATCTTTAAAATTACAATTCTTTATTTCAATTCCACTTGTTTTAGGAAGAAAAGTATTAATTCTTGAGCACAAATCTAAACTATAACCAGCAACACCTATAGGTGTATTAAAACACTGATTTTTATTGAATCTTATATAGTTCTGAAAAGAATACATATGTAAAACGAATAATAAAAGTGGTGATGGGGTAGTATTATATACATCTCTAAGATGGCAATATGAATTCTTATCTGCTTTTGATAAGTTATATTTACTAATAACATCTTCAACTGATTGCACAATATACTTTTTGTTATTTGTCAATAACCAATTTATAATGCCATATATATAAGGGTTTACATCATTATATATCACTTTTTCAGTAGCATAAACATTAATACCAACATTAAAAGCTCCTCCCATCACATCAACAAATGTTCCAATATGCTTAGGAAAATATTTTTGAATTGCATTAAAAATTGTATTTTTACTTCCAGAATAATTCAATGGAGACTTACGTACAACTAAATCTTTCTCAAAACAAATAAGAACTTCTCTCAATCTTTGTCCATTTCTTTTATTACTTGAGCGATGATTCTGATATTCTTGATATTCAACAAACTCAACATGTACATTTCTATCCTTTGCAAAAATTTTGGCAAGATTAATAATATCCTCTAATGGAATAACTCCCTGGTTACTATAACTCATAATTATATACCGAAATTGGGCCTGTCTAAAAATATCTTCCAATTCTTCTTTTGCCTTATTTTTATAACTATAAAAAGATATGCAATCACCTTTATCTCTTTTTCCTCCTATACCTTTTATAATTGGTTCATCACACAATGCTATCGTTTCAAGAATATTATATGCAGATGCATACTGTGTTACAGTATAAGGAGGATCAAGATATAATATATCTCCTTGGATTTTTCGGATCAATGAATTACTGTTTTCATTATAACATGTACAAGTATTTATTAGGTGACATTGCTTAAATTCTATAGGTTCTAATTTGAATTCTTTTAAAGCTCTTTTATCCCAAAATTTAAAAAAGGCCTCATATGTTCCTGATGTATTTGAATATTTAGTGATACAATCCAAAAGTGAAGCTAGAAGAAAATAATATTCATTTTCATTAACTTCATTTTTTTGATATAACAACTCTATTCGATGTCGTATTCCACCTATCTTTATAGCATTTTCTTGTGTAAAAAACATTCTTCCACCTTCTGGGGTATAATTTTTATATACAAATGAATAATCATTTGCATCATACACTTGATTATTAAGCCAATCAAATATATTTATTTTATAACGTCTTTGGAAATTCTCAAAATTTGGTATACTACTAAAGCTCAATTTAGCTTTTGAGAAACAATAAGAATAATACATAAAATCATTGGATATGATTTCATACTTATCTTTGAAAAAATCTGATACACAGGATGTTCCGGCAAAAAGATCACAAAAAATCCGCCCACAAATATTATATTTATCAATAGTTCGCTCTATAAATTCTAACAATTTAACTTTACTTCCTAAATATCTCATTACAATCTATTTCCTTTAAATTAAAAAAATTGGCTAATATGCTTTCCATCTTCTGTCACCCAATATTCCCATCCATTACGAGAACCGTGTAATATAAGAGATGCAGCTGTTGATAAAGCAGTTGCATTTACCCGTTTAGGATAAATATAATAGTTAGCGGCAAACACTAATCTATTATTTTGTTCACGAATAATTCCTGTTTCGATTAATTCAGAACGTAATTGTTCCACATCCGGATAAAGTCCGGGATTAGGTAAATCCATGTAAAGAGAAGAATCCTTAAGTATTTCCACACTTCCATTATCCGGGTAATAATAACCTTTTGCGTAACCATCAGAAAAATCTATACGTATAAGAATCTTACTTATAGTTACATTTTCAGCCTCATAATATGGGTATAATCGTGCTATTTCTGTAATTAAATTTTGTGTTCTTATTTCAATATCATTTATAGTCCAATGCTCCTTTTGGAGTAATGCATGATTAATTTTAAGATGATTAGTTGATGTTAGTATTCTATTTTTATAGTCCCAAACATTATTTCCCATCTTACTATTGTCACTCTTTGCAGCAAGAGTTAGGTTACCCAAACGATGAACATTTTCATCATAGACATCCTTGTCTATTCCTAAAGCATTGTACCAATCCTGTGTTGCAGTCTGAGGCATAAGATGCTCTATACTTAAATGAGAAAAGTCAACAGGAGCCGGATTATTTTCTGATTCTAGCTTGCGAAAAAATATAAAAAGCCATGCTCGCAAACTGTACATGTTGGCATTTTGTATTCTATCACGTAATCTATTATCATCAGGCATTTCTTGTGAATTTCCCTTATTACGGTTTACTAGATTTTTTTTGAATATATCAACTATGTTTGTGTAATCCTCATTACAATCAGTTAGCGTTTCTTTTAACAAAGTCGGAAAAAAACGAGTAATATCACTTGTATCCATGCCACAAAGAGAACGACGCATCAGATACGAATTTAAAATGGTTATAATTTCTCCTAACTGCTTAGCTGTTATCTTTGTTTGTTTATAAATTGCATATAATTCAATCAGCAATGGTGCTGGCATATCTGACAATATAAATCTAAACTCTTCTATTGGCTTCTGTATTACAGGATCAAGAGAAGCAAGGGGTGCTTTATATAAAGCATTATAATAACTCGCATAATTCACTATCTCTTTAAATATTCCTTCTTCGCCATAATTAACAATATTCTCTTCATACCAATCAGTGAATGCACGATATACAGAACTTTTATTAATTAATGCCTTACGCCTTGCCGTAATAAAAAAACGGAAAAATGCTTCAAGTTTCCTAGAATTACTATCAATTAATTGCTCTAGGCGCTTCCAATACTTCTCATAATATTTATCTTGCAATTCACTATTAATCGGCATTAAAATAAAATTACGAATAAGATCACTCGCTGTAAGTTTTGCTCCAGTAGCATTAATACTTTCAAATATTTTTTGTGGATAATCATCTTTTCCTATAGGCACACAAACAATATATAACTTGTTCATAGCCTCTAATATTTCATTAATAGTATAACTTTTCAGCAATTCAATCAATGAAGCCTTTATATAAAAATAGTTTTGATAAACGGCAGATTTCTTATCAACTATATTATTGAAATCGCGAGATACTATTTGCTGGTATACGGTATCGTCAGAGACCAACGGTTTCAGTTTGAATTTATTGGTTTCATTATATGGATTTACAAGATACATATTTTCAAGTCTATCCGCATCAACATTCATACCTTTTTCTATCATAAGCTCCTTTATAGCATACAATATTAGAAAAATGGTAGTTAATCTTTGCTGACCATCGATAACCGAACGTTCCCGCTGAAATGGAGAAATACTTGTTTCCAAATATATCATTATACCAATAAAGTGCTTAGTCCTTTCTCCTCGAAGTACTACATTTATATCATCTAATAATTGCTTAACTTCATTATTAGCAGTCCATGTATAATTACGCTGATAAGCTGGAATAACGAATTGTGTTCCTTGACTTCCATATAAAAGTTCTAGAAGTCCAACTTTCATTGGTATATTTTCTTGCGACATCATTGTAAGTTTCCTATTTGTGAATTGTCATTTTTTGGACACAAATCTACAAAATAAAATCCTAAATTGTATATAAATGACCTATAAAATAAATCTTATAGGTTTATTTGTAATCAGTTTCTATCTTATTACAGAGCTCAATTATGCTTATCCTAATTGAGGATTCATTGTTTTCAAGAATTTTGAGACTCTAAAGAAGATCACCTATTCATTCCTTTCCATCAACAAAGTATAATGATAAAAATGAATTGCGTAACAATATCATTACCAAACTTCTGTACTACAATTTTTTGGATGTTAAAAAACAAAACAGTTCAACGAAAATATAATAGAAATTTAATGGTAATGCTATAAAATAACAAACTCTTCCCACCAACTTTATACTTATTGATAAGAAGAGTTTATTGTTTTATAAATCATCAATGCTTACTTTAATAGGATATTATAGAACAGGTAATTATTGAATGTGATATATAAGATACACAAGATATTATACTGTCCATTTCATCATATTAACATGTCGTGACTTTATTCAACTGTAATACATCTGCTGAATCTTTATTATCATAAAAAAGTACAATATTCTTTTTACCAGTCATCGAGCTTCGATATATAATACCATCAATGTGGTAATTATTCATAAACCTTATGTATTCAGTAAAAATTTGAGTGGGCACATAATCGATTCCTGGATTCTTACCTACAGGTTGTGTTATTTCTGAATGAAACTTCTTTAGGAACTTATATTCCCTGAAATATTGGGACATCCAGAATGACAGATGTTCTGGTATCTTGAATAAGTCGATAATCACAAGTTCTCTTTTCAATTCAAACACCCCCAAATCTATCACGGCACCTGGAGTATAATTTCTGATTTCCTTTACCGGAGTCTCCTCATCCAATGCGCCATAAAACATAGAAATTCCTGCAGCGCTCATTCTATTTTCCTTGGCAGCCTCAGTTGGAGGTGCTGTCAAATCCTTAAATGAAGTACGTGGAACACCTGTATCATTGGGACGTCCTCTGAATATGAGGGTTCCCTTATTAAGTCTGGATATAAGAATATTTCCGCAAAGTTGGTTTATCTCTGTCAATACATCATCTTTCCATTCCTCTTGTCTTATGAAATGCGGATCCTGAAAAAAAGTGTAACGCTTTTTGTATTTAACCATTTTGGAGAAATAATCCCATGCATAAGACAATTCTTCATCAAGGTCTTCTGCAAAAGCATCCGTTTGTATCCATTCGCTATCATTGAAACAAGAAGCAATATCCTCATTAAGATCATCATTTTGTGTACAAAGGCCATAGCTATCCATCAAATCTTGTACATTATCATACTTCTCTACTTTCTCAGGCAGGATATAAGACCCAGCACGGCAAAAACCGGGTATTTCTTCCTTGTCATCATCGTAGAATGAACTAGCCAATGGCAAATTAGCAGCATCCAAAGAACATAATCTTTGTGACAAACGTCCCTCAATATATTGCATAAAACCTTTCATATCCAATACTAAAGTATTTTTTTTGCCACAATATGAACATTTTCCTTTATACCCGTTCTTACGAATATAATCCTGCAAATATGGATCACTAAAATGTTCTGCACAAACTTTCCTATCTTCATCAAAAGTATGCATAAGACCGCTTTCGTAATCTGCCTGCATGTCTTTAACTCGCCCCATTCTTGTACTTTTTAATTATAACCTTATTAAACCTGAAAATATAATATTTATAAAGTCATTTCCCTAAAGTTTTGCATATCATAAAATATCGCTTTTATTCCCATTTTACTCGCTTTATAACGTAATAGGCCAGCATAATTATTTTCATGAGTTGATAGTAAAACATTATAATCACGAAACTCATGGCGTAAAGTTTCAATAAACCCCCATAAATTCATATCATCAATCGTCTGTACTGGATCATCAATAGCGATATATTTAACATCAGCATATAATTTATTTAAAGCTAATGTAAATGCTAAAATTATTGATGTTAATTGGCCACTGCTCATATTATATAATACATCTATATCATCTCCATAACTTCCTGATACAAATAACACCCTTTTCAAATCGTTTTTCATAAAAATACCCCTACCATAATAATTATCTTGCATTATGCGACCACTATAAATATAAAATAATATCTCAATATCTGATATTAGTTTAGCAATATAGTCTCTTTTCTGTTTTCTTATTTGATCTACAATTTTCTTTATGGTTTTAGACTTACTCTCACAATAACTGTATTTACGCAAAAGTTTTTCGCGCTCTTTCGATAAGTTTTGTATTTCTTTTGACGAATATTCTTTCCATTTTGATATAATATAAGCACGTTTTTTTGTTATATTGGAATGTGTAAGATTTTCTTTAATAATTATTTCTCGGTATTCCTCATAAAAAGTATCTAAACGAGCATAGTCTATTGTCGCATCATAAGACTTAGTCAATGAAGTCAATAAAGTCTTGCAATAATTCTGAGTTTCCTCAATGTTAGCTTGAGGATTAAATTTTACATTCCATTTAATCTCAACATCTTTTACAAACTTTTCTATTGCCACATTTTTTACAGAGTCCACAATTTCTTGTGATAAATTCTCATTTTTAATTATTGATATAATTGGATCAAGAATGTTTGTTTTATAATATTTTTTAAGATCATCATACAAAGACATTAACTTATGAGTTAATGTATCAGAAATCTGTTTGAAGGATTCTCCCTGTTTAGCAATTTCAGCTATTAAAATTTCAGCATTTGCAAATACATGTCCACATAATGGACATTTTGATTTATTATCTAATTTTATATTGTCAAAACTTTTTATTAGAGATTCTCTTCTAGATAACATCTGAGTATATTCCTGTTGGACCGACGTACAAGTTGGATAAAAATCTTTTATAGCATTTACTTTTTCTGTCAATAACGTCAAAGCTTCATTTGATACAAAATATGATAATGATTTATATCTTTCAATTGAAAATTGACGTATCTCATATATGTCAAAGTCATCAAAAAGTCTTTCTAACGTAGCTTTATACTCTTCAAATAAAATAATTTCATATCGCTTATTTTTATAGTGAACATACTGCGCTAAAGTAAGGGAATTTTCATCATCTAAATATGGTGCCAAATACTTCGCTATTTTATATTTGTCATATTCGTTATTATTATCTACAAAATATCGTATATTATCAATCAAACCATTTTCTGATAATAGTTCAAGATATTGATTTATATTTAATTTAGGATTCTCTTTATCCCATTCTGGCAATGTTTTTGTCAATGGAATATATTCAATTTCTTCTAAACCGCCCTCTAAAGTTCCAGCATTCCGTAAAATATTCAGCTTTCTGTCTATATTTTCCAGTCTATCTTTATTTGTTATAATAATTGAATCTAATTTAGCTTTACAGTCAACCATTTTACTCAAATCATTATCAAAATTTTGAGTTCTGAACAATTTGGTTACCAATTCATTCCTTGACTTTTCATTGCTTTTTAAAAAAGCAGTACATTCTTCCTGATCCAAATAATGCAAGAATTTATACTGTTTTATGATAGAAGATGGTAATATATCAGAATCCTTAGCAATAGCATATTCTACTTTATCAATATTTGGTCTAATATATAATGTAGAAAATATTGAAAAATCAATAGGATTTTTAATGTCTTCTACCATAGCTTCACGTTTTAACCAATATATACCACTCTCTAGCTCAACCAAAATTTCTACATACACTGTTTGAATAGAGCAGTCGTATACAAGAGGCTTACCATTATAATTATACCTTTTATCTGCATTTGTTACATACTGTGACATTCGTTTTATAGAGCCTGATAACACAAGTTCTATAGCATCGAATAATGTAGTTTTGCCAAAACCATTTTTCCCTCCCAAAATAGTAAAGGAATTGGATGATAAATCCAAGGACAATTCTTTAAACCCCTTGAAATTATAGATATGTATTTGCAATATTCTAAATTTATCCATTGTATTCTACCTCCTTATTTATATAATCCTCCATATCATCTATATTAATTGATATTGCCCAATCATAGATTTCTCTTTCTTGTTCATTACTTGGAATATATTTATTACTATATAATGAATCATCAGTATGAGTAACATCTATCATCAAAAAAGGTAATTTATGAGCAATAGCATACAATAAATGATATTTACCTATATCATTACCACATATTTCATTTTTAAGTTTCTCAAAAGTTTTTTTATCCATTAAGATTTTTTGTATATCATCTATATTCATTGCCTTACAATCGTCCCAATCATTTTTTGAGTATAGAAGTACATATTTCTTAAAATAAAACTGATCATTTTCAATTTCTATAATTCTATTGAGTACTGTATTATCTTTTTTATCAACTTCCCATAAAATTAATAATGTCGTATTTTTTCAGCTTCTTTTATTCCTTCAAAAGCTTTTTGGGCTTTATCGGCTATTGTCAATTGTGAATTCAGATCAAATTGTGTTGTGGTATGAAGAATCCAATAATCATGAAACAAATTGTGTTTCATAAATATAAGATCCTGTTCCTCACCAATATTTTGATAATTAAACTGCTTGAATATAGAGTGAATATAGTTAATCATAGTTTCCATTGTTAAAATCCTCAATACTAAGTATACCTATTTTCTTTTCTTTAAAAATACTATTATCGTCATTTGACTCGTCAATTTTTACAATATCTAAAATTTTATCCCAGCAATTATTAACCTTTTCTAAATCTTGATGATGTACAAGCCAATCGTATTCTCTAAGACAATCTAAATTATTTCTCTGATTATACAAAGCTTTACAGATGCTGCGAATAGTAGTCTGACTAAATGCTGTTGGTGATTCGTATTTGCCACACTCATGCCAATCTAAATGCTCCGATATTTCTTTTTTACTTTTACCAACTACTGATAACATTCCATTTACAATTGAATTATTTACAATATTCATCATAGTTGAAGTAGAAGTTTTTTTCTCTTCTGCTGGTAGAATTCTTTTTATTATATCCAAAAATTCTTTTTCCTTCATAACACAAATAGAATTAGCTAGTTTTATGACATAATCAGGATTCCTATCTTCCCAATCTTCTAGTGTTTGGCATTCTTCTATTAATTTTTGAATAGTTGACACAAAGTTATATTTTACCATTAGCCAAAATTCACTTTCCTGGCAAGATTCTAACTCATCTGAAAATAATATCTTTCGTATAGTTTCAAATGGTATTGCATATCGTTTATCACGTGTTAAGTCTGATAATTTTTGATTTCCATCTAGATAATTTTGATGTATAATCTCTACTTGTGAATCAATCAAACTATATAACGCATTGCATACTCTGTCTTTGGGATTTGCCGTTTGTGTTTTTTCAAGAAGTTCTCCTACAATTTTTTTTATGCCATCCATTATTTCTACGGGGCCGTAAGTTACTTGTCCATCCTCAAATTCATATTGTATAACACCTTCAACTTCATCTATTTTCTGATTTGCATGAAAATAAAGTTTTGTATTCTCATCACATATTGAAATCTTTTGTAGTTCTTCTTTTTGTTTCAATAATTGAATTTGATCATCATAAAAACCTGTATTGTTTTTATATACTTTACATTGATGCAAACTTACTGCAACATTATTATTTCCATGAATAGAAAAATCATTAAAAGAATCAAGATAAAATACGTAATCCTTATATGTTTCTTTTTTAGCCTTATCTTGTAATTCATCAAAGATATATGTCAACACGACATATATAGCACATAATCCTTGGTATATGTATCCAGACCATGACCCAATAGCTGAATTTGTTGTTTTACGATCCTTTTTTTCTTCTATCATTTTTATATTCTTCAATAATCTATTTTTAATTAGTTTTTTATCCTCTATTCCACATAAGATTCAATAGTTCTATTACTTTATGAATTTCTGAATAAGCTTTTAAGTCTTCAGGCGTTTCTTGACATAAAAGACACAATTTTTCCGAATTTTTCATAGCTCTTTCCAAGTTACCATTCTCTGTCAAGTACTTATAGAGATTTGTCTTAATGAAATAGCGTTTTGTTTTTTCATATCCGGGCATATACTTCTGCAATTCGGGAAGTAGTTGCTCGTAGCTTTCATACTTACGGCAAACTACATTAGGTAAAAAATGCAGCAAAAACCAAAACTCTGTACAAGGATTAGTCTCTATGAATCTTATTTTACCTCCATACTTTTTAGCAGAATACTTCTTTTTAGCATTTTGATAAAGCTGCATTTCAGAAGGGAATTGTAATAGTCTATCCATATCGAATAAACATACTATATAATCATATTGCTTATTCAAATAGGATTCAATCAATTTCAATATGTGGCGTATATCACTATGCTGTGGAAAATCAGGAGCCACTTTAAATGGATAGCGACAAGCTATTCTCAAAGAATCAAAATAGAACCATTCAGTTTCTCCTTCTCCTATAATGGCAATACTTTTTGTTACCGTTCGTCCCATTGTATCAATCATTTAAATCAAAATACTGGCTACCCAGGAATGGAAGTTTCACTAATTTACCTTGTTTATATGCATTATAAGGCGAAAGATTCTTATGCAGCCCTAAAGTTGAAAGACGAACAACATTTGTTTGTCCCTGTTCATCTTTATCCGTAAACCATATTGTATCACGGCGTATAAACTCCTCATTTAATAGGTTAATGTCGTGAGTTGTTAATAACATTTGTGAAGTATGATTGCTATTAGCCAAAAATACTTTTATAAAATAAGATAGCAATTCATAATGAATACTTGTTTCTACCTCATCTATAGGTACAAACTGGTTCTTTTTCAGAAGGAAATTCAGTATTACAGCCATTCCTAAAAATCTCATAGTACCGTTTGATTCATACTCTTCAGATAATTCATACAAACCATTCCCAGCCTTATGAGTAAATGTCAATTCTGTATTTGTGATTTTACCTTTTTTCAACATTTCTGATTTTGCATCATCATCAATAGGAGCTTTCTGAATTAGTTGTTCCAGTTCAGGCGTGATAAGTTCCTCTTCTTCATGCAGAGTAACGTCTTCAATATTAAAATCAGAAGCTTTTAAAAAGTTCAATATAAATTTTTTCAAATTTCCATCCTTGTCTTTATCCAAATGACGTTTCACATATCCCGACAAAAGCATTCCAGGAGCAAGAACATCTTTTACCTGCTTTGCGAAATAGTCATAGACATCATTTAGCTTAGTCTTCTCTACATTACTGTTTCCAAAAGCAGCAAGCACACTGCAATTGTTTATGGTGTTTCCTGCTATGGCATCCTGATTTTTCTTTGCCATTTTCAGGTTTGTTCCAAATTCTATAACTGAAGAATCTGTATCAGGATCATAGCTACGGCTATATAGTTTTGTAGGACGTATGGATTCATATACAGTTAATGTTTCGGAATATATACGCTTTTTATCAAGTTCAAAGCTAAGAATATACTTCAATTGGTTCACATAAAAAGACATAGACATCTTTGTCGTCTTAGTCTTTGAAGTTTCATCTAATAAAAAAGGAACAGCTCTAGTAGTATCATTACGACCTTTCGGTACTCTTAACACCAGCATCTTGAAAAATTCTATAGCTCCCAGCACATTGCTTTTACCAGATGCATTTGCCCCATATATTATTCCTACTTTAAGTAATCTTACACCATCCTTAACTTCATAAGTATATTCATCCGACATGAAACTATCTGATGAAGGTTCAAAGCTTATTTTTTGAGTCGACCTTATTGAGTAGAAGTTTTCTACTGTGAATTCTGCTATCATAATCAATCTATTTCTTCTTTGATTGCAAAAATACCAAATAAAACAAGAAAACACAATATTATACCGCCAGTTTTTGTAAAATAACTACATTTATTCCGTTTATAATGAAATAAAACCAAATTATTCGCTTGCTAACTTTACTTTACCCACGTACTAATATATACGCTCATTAAAGTAAAGTCAAATAAAGGGAAAAGAATTAGTTTAATTTTTCCCTTTGTTCAGTAAAACAATATACGCGAAACTCTCTTGCATTTAGTTGACATACTTGGCGAAAAACTCACGTATTATTTGTACCTTTGTAAATAGATAGAAAACAGGTGAACTTCAGTTAGAATATTTAGATTTTCCATGGTTCTAATTTTATGTTGAAAAATAAACGTAGGAACAGTAAATTCAGGTTCAAAAACAACCCATTATAGTCTAAAAAATACTTTTCTACCGTTTAAAATATAAGTTTTTGATTATCAATTATATCTACATGTTGCATCGAAAACAATTAGAATAAATATAATCAAATGAGTGCTATTAATAGAATTATTCTCGTAGGAAATGGATTTGATTTATCTCACAAACTTTCAACTAAGTACGAGGATTTTATAAATTGGTATTGGGATAAATGTCTTTACGAATTAAGACGTTGTCGCAATACCAGTTATTCTGACCAGTTATGCACATTCGTAATAAATGAAAACTCTAATACATGGTTTGGGGTTTTATGGAATTTAATAAGTTCTTTAAACCCTCCTTCTGGCAGAGATTTTTTTGAGTTTATTAAAAATGAAACAGAAAAATTCAGTATTCATTATTCTCCTTTCATGAAAAGGATTTGTCAATCTATCGAATCAAAGGGATGGGTTGACATAGAAAATGAATATTATATGGCACTAAATGAGGAATACTTTGAAACTCCAGAAAAAATTAATAAAGAATTTGAAATTATTAAGTCTAATCTGATAGAATACCTAAGTTATATTCAAAAAGAAGGAATTACAGAATCTATAATTAAGCCTAAATTAAAAAATCAAATCTTAGCTCCAATAAAGATAAATGATATAGCAATAAGCGCACGACATCATTTGATTAATTTTATACAAGCAAGATCTACTTTAGACGAAAAGCATTTTATAGATGAATTTGCGCTTTCAATAAATGATGTTCTCTTTTCTGACAAAAATGATAGTAGCACAACAGAGTTTATAAAATACTGCATAAATAAAAAAAATGAAGATGAAACAGCGAGTAATATTATTATTGAAAATGCAATAGATAATAATATGGTACCTGATGAAATGTTATATCCTAACAGGTTAATGTTACTCAATTTTAATTATACTAGCACTGCTGATTTGTATATTCCACAGGTACAGAATTATAAAAATAAATTCATAATCAATCATATCCATGGAAATTTAAATGCTCCGGATGGGATCATATTTGGTTATGGTGATGAGCTTGATGACAGATATAATAAACTTGTGCAGCTCAACAACAATGAGTTTTTATGCAATGTAAAATCAATAAAATACCTTGAAGCTGAAAATTACCGAAAGATGCTATCTTTCATAGATTCTGCTCCCTATCAGATATATATTATGGGACATTCATGTGGAAATTCCGATAGGACTTTATTAAATACTCTGTTTGAACATAAAAATTGTATATCTATAAAACCATTCTACTACGTAAAAGATGATGGTTCAGACAATTACCTTGAAATAATTCAAAATATTAGTAGAAATTTTACAGATATGAAACTAATGAGGGATAGAGTTGTAAATAAGACCTATTGCGAAGAATTATAAAATATTCAATTATTTGTTACATTTAAATTTGTAAAAATCATATACCACAATATATAGGTAAAATAATTTATGACAATACTGAAAAATGACATAGTTCTTGCCCCTTTTATTGGTGAGAATCTATCATTTAGTGTGGGATTGAACCCATTAGGTATACGTACTGCATCAGAGCAATTATTTACAACATTACTTCCTGGTATGAATGTTGTAACATTACGCATAAGATACTACAGTTTTTACTGCTGGCTATTAAAATGCTTTTACGACACTCGTGATATTGCTAATCTTGCAGATTTAAGGAGGCATATCCGTATATCAGAATTATTAATGGCACTTATACATGCAAAAAGTGGTGATGGATTAGGGATACCAGGTATTACATACGCACAATCCATGATTAATGAAAATAGAGAAGAATACAATCTTGTTGATGGAGCAATGCCTAATGGGAAAGCTACTGGAGGTTACTGGAAAGGATCTTTAGGAGCCATGGGTACCTACTATATTGCTTCATTAGTAGAAATGGGGCTTGTAGCACCACTCACAGATAATATGCATCTATACAACATCATTAAAAAGACAGATGCAAATTATATTACAGGTGAACATTTAGCAGATGCTTTTGAGAAAACTATAGGAAAAGAAAGTGCTTTACTTTTTTCTCAAATGTTTAGGAGAAGGTAAAGTAAATAATAGTGCACTGGACATATTAGCTAAAACATTTAAAGCTAAAAGTATGAACACAGGAGAGGAAACCAACTTACTTATAGCTATGTTGTTACAACACGATAATCCTGCAGCAGAAACTAAAACTTACATGCGTAGAAATACAATCCAGTTATTACTGAATTATTTTATTACGAATAAAGTGGATTATTTGTCAGAATTAAAATTTGCCCAGTATGTTTATAATGAGTTTAAAAAGGGTAATACTAAATCAGTATCAGCAATAGGCTGGTATGCTTATTATTTAAACGATAGCCGCCAATATGAATCTCTTATTATTTTCAGTGAGCTATTAAAACGCCTTAATAAAAGTGAGAAGCCCGGTGGATGGGAATTAATAGAGAACATAACATCTGAGCTTGCGGATGAAGTATGCATAGACTTTGCCATAGAATCAGAAACTTTAGAGGAAGTAATTGATAATTGGGATATGTATAAAAGGCCATTAAATATAATGTCAGAAGCATTTTATGTTATCCTAGATGACTATGTACAAAATAAGTCATACGATGATTATAAATCCGAACTTCGATTATTTTTTCATGGCATACATAATGATGCAATAGATTCATTCGACACCATTAAAAGTTATTATAACTATAAATTCCACGATTATATACAAATATTTTTGACTGACAATATCATTTACAGCCATTATAGTGAAGCTATGCGTAAATTTAGTCAGAATGGTGTAGCAACTCAAAAACTAACAATAGAGAATGGTTACGTAAAGGGATTGGAATGCTATGAGGCAACACATAGTTCTCCACGTATTAATACTTTATTTAATTTCGTTTCTGATTTAGGACTGATAGCAAATTACAAATTAACAAAAAAAGGAGAAGAACTATTAAACCAGCTGAATAATGATTGAACGTAGAAATATAATAAAGCTATTGAGTGAGCGTACTAATACTTTTCATTCTGCCATTTTAACTTGTTACAATTTCGATTCAATATTTTTTGAATCAATATATTTACCTACGCTTTTGCGTGCTGGTATCACTAATATCATTGTTATGATGGATGCCAGAATGTATGATTCAATGTTATCAGATACAGCATATCATTGCCACCAAGTTCACATGAATAGATATACATTGGTACGGCAGGAAAATTGTTACGGTGGTGTATTTCATTCAAAGATTGTTCTATTGTTCGGCAACAATGAAGGAACAGTTATTGTCGGATCAGGAAACCTTACATTCAGCGGAATATCAAACAATACTGAAGTATGGAATGTCTTTCATATAAATGACGCAACTTCACCTAATTTTACCATTATAAAGAATGCATGGGAATATATCAAAGGACTCTTAACTAATTCTTCATATCTTATTAAACGTCAAATTGGTTGGATTGAAGAACAAAGCATATGGATTACAAATCCATCCACACATGCAAATATCAAACTCGAATCTGGAGAAACAGCAACTTTATTATACAACAGTGAAAATAAAACTATTTTTGAAGCACTTGTTGATGCCATTGGTAACAGCAAAGTAAATGAAATTACAATAGTCGCCCCTTTTTATGATAGTAAAGGAGAAGCTATAAAAAAACTTCAAATGGTTTTTAATCCTAAAACTATACATTGTCTTATAGATATAAATAACCAAAGTGCTCCATACGATTTGTTTGATAAAACCAATAATATATATTTTTATCATTATGACAACGATAATGCGACACTTCATGCCAAAATCATAGAATTACAAACATCAAATGGTAGTTGGCTACTCTCTGGTAGTGCAAATATTGGTACTATGGCTTTGGGCACCATAAAAAAAAGATTTAATGATGAAGCATGTATATTAATTAACTCCTCAAAACATAAGGAATATATAGAAGAATTAGGATTGAACAATTATTTTAAAATAATTACAAAAAAGGAACTTGAAGGACATAACAAACCGCCATACAATATTCCACCAGTGTGTCATAACAGAATCACAATCATATATTGTGAAATATGCAATGATAGTATAGAACTAAATGTTTCAGAAAAAGGATTATTGTGCGATATTGTTATATTTAACAATGAAATGCAAATTATAGACAGTAAGGAAATCATTACAGATTTCAAGATATCAATACCTGCAATTAATAATGCATATATAGTTGTACTCAAAAAAGATGGGAAAGAGATTTCTAATCGCTGTTTAGTAGTTAATGAAGAAAAAGTAGAATATTGTAATCCAGACCCAAAATTGAGAAAATTATCAAGTATACTCAATGACTCTGGCTTAATGGATAATCTAAGTCATATTCTTGGATATATTGAATTCGATAATGATACAAGAGAATATAATCTACAAAGCACAAATCATAATGACACGATAAAAATTGACACTACGGACAATGATGTTAGTAGTGATAGATTTAATGAACTTAAACAGAATAGTAATATAAATATTAATTTACATTCTGGCATACGTATACTTACATTTCTTCAAAATATCCTATTTAATTACGAAAATGATGAAAAAAATGATGAGGAATCATTATTAGCTCTCAAAGAAGAAAACGAGGGTATAAATAGACTTGATGGCAATACAAAAGAATCTAAACAATCTAGTGTTGATAAAGCAAAAAGAATGAGGAATGATGTACATTCTTTTCTATGCAAAATGAAGAAATTTATCGAGATGAAAATAGATGATCCTACGTCTCAAAATGAAGGGATAAGTTCTCTCCCACTTGAGAACTCAGGCAACAATCTTCCAAGATTAATATCTGTCCCCAACCTTAATCAAAGTTCTTCATTTGCAATAGCAACAACAATAATGTTCTATTTAATGGATAATTACGGTAAAGAAATAGAACAAAAAATTGAGTTACGAGACTGTTTTACAGATACTATGTGCCTATATTTAGCATTATATGGACAAAACTTTGAAACCGAAGGTAATACTTATAAATCAAAGAAAATCCATAAAATGCTTAAAGATGCAACCACCATGTTATTTGTTTCCCTATGTTATTTTAACTTCCCATCTGATTCAAAATGTGAGCTAATTCTTTCTGTATTAAACAGTTTAGATGCTTGGCGCAATGAGAAGTATGTTTTATCGGAGATTATAACAGACTTCAAAAAACGCATTGAGGATTTAGATACTAGAAAATTAAATCCCAAAACATATGATATTATCATTAAGTTGTATGAAACGTATATATCTGGGGAAATACCAATCAATAATTTCAAAGAATCAGATGAAGAATTGTATGTATACCGTACTGGTTATGGTTTCTTTAATGTCTATGATATTTCATTTATAAATAATTCGTGGAAATATTCATACTACCACCCAAGGTATCAATATAGGAATTACAACCCCAAAGGAGGAAATAAATATAAAGGTTATAGCTTTCCTAATTAATTATTATACCAATAGATATCCAGCAAACCCTTTTTAGAGGTAAGTTCAATATGAAATTAACAAATAGACAGTTACCTGTCATTGACAAAATTACATCAATTACTGGCTTCTTCGCAAGAAAACAGTATACTGAGATAGTCAGCCAAGTATAACCTATAAAATTATTGAATGAACGATGTATGGAGTGTTTTATCTGAGCAATTTTAATCAGTCCGTCATCAATCATTTCAATCAAGGCTCTTTTTTTTAGGGGGAGGGCAGAATCTTATTTAGTGAGTTCTTCATATTGCTTTTAACTTTTATATTAAACTGAATGCCGTTCAAGAATAGATTCTCAAACAATATCTGTCATAAAATGTTTTGTTCTTGATTTGTGACAACACGTAAAGGGGTGGAGTTTACAAAACAGAAGCCGGTACAAATTCCAACAAAACTTTTTTTGATAAAATTGAACAGGAGAAACAATACCTTCTTTTCTTGTTTCACAAAATGGTTTTACGAAACCTGGCGTATAAAAAGATGTTTGCAGATATACTCCTTATAATAATGCTTAAAATAGCGAAGATAACTATAGTGAAACTGGATAAGAATAACAATAATCTGGGTATCACTCATACAGTTAGGCTGCTTGATCTTCTTATCCTCAATAATATATTTTTCCATTTGCAATGTGAATTTCTTTCAAAAATCATCTGTCATACAATAAATCTCTGTATCTTTGAATCCTAAAAACATAGTGCTAATCGTAATTAGCTACTTTAAATTTGATAATTTTATCACTAGATTCTTAATTGTCAACTACATATATTTTTATTATATCACACCTACGTCAAATAATATAAATTCAATATAATTTAAAGTAAGTAACAATATGCCATTAAATCCAAACTCAGCAAGGGACGAAGTTAATTCATTTTTAACAAAGCCAGTGCCCGACCAAATTCGTATGTATCCACAGTTTTTTAATAAGGTAAAACTGGAACGATTCAGACACATTACTAATTTGGAATTACGTTTTAATCATCCAATTTCAATTATATCAGGCTCAAATTGCTCAGGCAAGACATCTGTATTGATGACAATTGCTTGTAGTCATTATAATTTTGACCGCAAAAATGTTGCAAACGGTGTTTGGGAAAGAGCAACATGGAGCCATCTTGTGAGGTTCACCAATCATGATGTACAAACCACAGACTGGACATATTATATTGAATATAGAGAGGGTAGTCGTTCGAAAAGCGGTAAAGGATACCGAAAACATATATCCAAGAAATGGGGAGGTGCTGGCAAAAAAAGTGGACAAATAGGCAAACCAACTATTGGACATACTGATGGAGGAAGGCATGTTTGTCTGATAGACCTAAATCGTATCAATCCAGGCAGACATCTCACTTTCTCAGTATATAACAAAGCTAGAAAAGCTACTACAATAACTATGGATAATAATGACAAAATCAATGAATACTTATCTTATATATTAGAGACAGAGTATACAATTGATAAATTGGCAGAGTCTGCAGACAATAACGTTTATAAATTTTGTACTGGTGGTATATACAATTATTCGAGTTTTAACACAGCATCTGGAGAGGATGTGCTTGTCAATTTGCTCGGACAAATACTTTACATGCCTGACTATTCTTTGATTTTAATAGATGAGTTAGAGATCGGTTTGCATCCTAAAATTCAGCGAAGATTAATGGATGTGATATACATTATTTCCCAAAGGCAGCATAAACAATTTATCATAACTTCTCATTCATATGCAGTCATTGATAGTGTCCCAGAATCTTCCAGAATATTTATACAGAACAATACTGGCAATTTTATAACAAGAACTGGCTTGACCACATACGAGACTTTGACACGCATGGATAGCGAAGCATTCCCCGTTACTATGATTTATGTTGAAGACGAAGAATCGAAGTTGATTATAGATAATGCTATTGCAGAGATAAACGCTACCAATAATGGGTTTGCACGTCTTGTAAAGCCTATTATAGTGGGATCGGCAAATGATACATACAAATATTTTAAGACACGACAAACCTTGAGTCAAGTTGAAACATTATTTTCCAAAGCTGCTTGCATCTTGGATGGTGATATGCAACTCAAGCAAGATGGAAATGGAAATACTGCATACCCTCCAGAACCAAACCTTTTCTTTCATTATTCAAATGATGCACCGGAAAAAATGCTTGTTAAAGCATATTTAACCAATAATCCTAATACTGAGCTTCAATACCATGTTGATAATTCAAATCCCCATTGCTTATTGGGAAAAATGGTAGAGCAAGGAATAGCTTTAGATCGACATCGTGCATTTGAACTTTGTTTTGATTCATATAAGAATTCAACTGACGGGAGTATACATTTTCAAGAGTTAAAACAGTTTATTAAAAGTTTAATATAAACAATATTAAAACACAACAAATAACCACATGTAGCAAAATCATTCTGGCATACACTTTTTCTATCTCTTATGAACATTAATTAATTTAATGCTAATGCAAAAGTATACACTAGCCTAAATATAGTCTTTGGAGACGTAAACAATGGAGTTATCAAAAATGGATCTACTATAAAATACTCACAATGATAATAATATTAAAACAAACAGTATAGTGTAATTGCTCATTATAATGAATGTTCAAAAGCGAAAAGAAGTTTATTGACGACAGTGATGCTATTCCCAATAGTATTTAGACTAAACAAATTTATAAAAGTTAAACATTGCTATAGAGAAAGGTGGGAATATTCATCTTATTAGAAATGAACCATATTAAATTTCCACATCTTTTAAAAACACAAAAGTGAGAATTATAATAAAATTACAAATTAATGGAAGAAAATTGCTACAATATCAATAGGAATGAATTAATGCCCCAGATAAGTCTGAATGTATGGCGGGACTTCTTTTCATGAAATAGGACGAAATTAAAACGAATGTTCCTAATAGATATAATTTAATGCTATCAGTCCAGACTCGGAGATAAGTCAAAACGATTCGTACCAAGTCTGGACTATTTTTTCTATTGCGCAATAAGTATTTTAATGAGATTTTAGCGTTAAAACTATATTATTTTGCAAATTTAACAGTTAATACACCTTGTAATAAGTTCTCCAACTGTAATATGAGTAGCTTCTTCTTGTTTTGAACGCATCTTATTATAAATAAAATCAGGAATTTTAAAAGCTGTCTTGCGATGCTCATAAATACAGTTCTGTATCTCACATAAATCAATTTCATTAAAGACAATCCCATTACTCCTGTATTTTTCAAGGTAATCATCAATTATCTTTTTTATCCTTTCGCATTTCTCCATATTATCACTATTTGCCTTTCTGGTAGAAAAAAACCACCTAATGACAGGAATTAAAGGTACAGCCACAAATACAATCGTAGTTCTAAGTCCTTCATCTTCATAAAAAGCAATACCAAGAATAATAATTAATATAATTAGACTTATGATCGTAAGATAACATAAAAACTTTTTTCTTAAAGCTACATCATACGTCAGATTTATTCTCTGACATATTATAACAGCAAGCATTCTGTCAACTGTATCAACCTCTCTATCATACCAATTGATAAAATCTTCATCATTAGAAGATTTTACATTGGAATTAATATCTTCTAATGAAGGCTGAGCACCAAAGGTATACTTATCCCATTGCAATTCAAAAACATTACAATCAAATTGCTGTTGAATCTTTGCTGCAAGAACCCTTTCTTTTTTTATTTTACACTCCAACCATAAACCTACTATTAGTGATAACAAATTATATGCAATCATAGAATGAAACAAAACTTGATAATCGTCAGAACTAATGAAAAGTTTTGCAAATGATATTACAATTGGAACCAATACACAAAAAATAAAATAAGACATTGTTAAATTACCTACCTTAGAATATAAATGACGCATAGCTTTGAGCATTTTTAAATTCTCAGGTCTGTTCTGTAACTCGACTATATTATTTGCCATAACCAGGAAATTTATCTTTAAATATTTCAATCCATTTATTTATTGCACCCTCATTATAATACTGTTCAAGCCAGATAGCTTCATTAATTTTAGAAAGACAATTAGCTACAATAGATTGTAAATTATATCTATCCAGAATCGTAGTATCGTTAATGTTGCCTTGAAAACCTTTGGGATCATTATAATCACACATAATATTGTTCTGTAAATACTCAAGAACACTCTTTACTATTTGAGGATATGTAGTTGGGCGTAAGTATTTATTATTATTTGCCCAATCTATAATGAGATTTTCAAATAAATATGAACTTACCTTATTACCCCAGTATATCTCTTTCCAATACTTCATCAAACGGATGATTGGCAATAGTTTACTATCCCAATCCTTGTTAGCTGAAGTTGTTCTGTTTTGGTCAATTCTAGGGTCTGTACCTTTCCATGAACTTTGTCCGTCTGGAATTACAAAAAAGTCTGTTGTAGTATGAAATGCAGGAATAATATCAAAATTCCATTCATAAGAACTCAGCTTTAAAGTTACCGCTTCTTGATTTCGATGAATGTCAGCATTATAATATGTAGGTATGGCAGCTAACTCTTTTTTGATGCCCTCAATCATTTTTCTTGAATTGAGTAATGTACCATCACAATAATCAGGCAAACATATAGCATTAGGATTATTGAGGAAAATAGGATATTCCCTCCCTTCTTCTTTAGATACGTCTGTTGTAGTACAACCTTGTGCATTAAAAATGATCATCATATCAATATCATCCAAAGGTCTAATCTTGGTATTTCGAGCAAACGAACCATAGTAAATATGATTCGTTTCATACAATGGTGGTATCTTACCTTGATTAGCAAGATTTACAATCTGTGAAATGAGCCAATCTCTACTACTTCTGGCTCTATTTGTTCTTTCAGGAACAAGATTCACTGTATCCTGAATAAATTTATCAAAACAAGCATTTACTGAATTTGGCATAACCTTTCTTTTAAAATGTTATATTTTATCATTACTGTCCACTAAAAATCGCAAATAGTTTTTTTTGAAATAATTGAATTACAGTTCGTTACAAAAGATTTTCTTGCACAACGATTTGAAATTATAACTTTGCAGCCTTAACTTAGACTGTATATGAATAAAGACAAATACGTTTTCGCCCAAATGGTTTAGTTATTAGACAATTACAAGTTTCTCCGTATCGTAAAGAAATATGATGATAACAAGTATGTTAAGCATTTTACTTGTTGGAATTAACTTCTTACTTTGATGTTCGGACAATTCTCTTCAGCAAAACTAAATTCAATGATGTCAAAGAACAAAGCGGTCTTGATAGACCATATTTATTTAGTAATTATAATTTTTGACTCGTCCTCTAATTTTTAGTGGACACTATTGTTTTTAAATAAAAATGATTCTTTATAATGTCCCATTGTTCTCAACTATAAATTACTATTTTTTAACACATCTTCTCTATTCCAACGAGAATCATTTACGTAGCTATACCCTTCAATGAAGACAATATATTTTTTGATTTTTTATTTTTCAAAGATAATGCTTTTTATTTGGATATCAACTTAAATACTAATTTTTAGCCTTAACAAAGATATATTTTACAATGTTTTTCCACCTTCTTATCAGACCTAATACGACTGTTTATGTATACATCTCACATCTTAACAATTGCTATTTAACATTAAATTAAAAAAATACAATCGCTTTCATTTCCTCATTGCCGGTATAATTATCGCAAAAGTATTCTAATGAAGAATCTTGCGCATGAAACAATAAAATCTTTATCATCGCACTATGAGCATGAGAGCTGAATTCAACTTGCAAATGCAACAGAATTCTGATTAATAATTTGTTTAAATTT